>OJDH01000045.1_pt1 | contig 104231 bp, 109 predicted proteins | sample 1592761 | NCBI WGS metagenome assembly OJDH01 (sample SAMN05416855, study PRJEB24817) | seawater metagenome | isolation source: Sea water | place: Canada:Atlantic | collected 2013-11 | reverse complement strand
ATGTAAGTTGGTGAGGGTTTATCGTCCTCTGCTGCTAATCCGACAGCCTCGTTAGTTGCCATGGATAGCTCACCATAAAATGGAGGTTAAATGATCACTAATTTACCTGAACCGAATGAGTTCAAAAATTTGAGTATTCAATATTTAGCTCAAGCGATTGATCATATATTTAAAACCGAACTAGCGATCTCTCCCGCTGCTTTAGTTTCGAGCTTTGGTGATTTAGATGAAGAGTGGGATAGTAGGCAAGGAGTACTTGGTAACTCTTTAATAATGCTTTTCCTTAGTGTTGAAAACTTCTTCAAATATGAAGTTAGTACACAAGACCCTCTCGAACTTTTAACAGATGAATCAAGAGATAAAATAGATTCTCCAGAATCGTTCGACTTTGAAACTTTATACCTGATGGGCCTAGATGATCTTGTCTCAAAGTATAAAAAAATTGATGGTAAAAGCCTATCCGGTTCAGCTTTAACGATGTTAGAAGAATTAAGAGTGAGCAGGAATAAGTTCACACATGGTTTGCACAGGGAGCTTATTGAACCAAACTATACCGTTGAAGTTATCGCGGAGTATTTAACCGATATATGGACACCAAATTGGATATCAGAATTTAGGGAGGTTATGCTAACAGAACCCTTATACGGTCTATTTAATGAAGATGAAGAAAACATGCAACTTCTTCAGTATTATAAATTTTTTGAAGATTATTTATCTCAGAGAAAATTTAAGAAACTTATTGGTATGCCGTTAGAGGGGCGACGCTACCTATGTCCTCATTGTCAAGAAAACGCAATAGAATCGGGAAGTGTGCTTGATGCTAAATACGCATGTTTAGAGCCAAATGAATCTGATTCTACCGAAGTGCATTGTTGGTTGTGCCATGGGTATGCCGAGATTGAAAGAGAATCTTGCCAAGAGCAATCATGCCCTGCAAATGTGATCTATCCAACTGATTCTTACAAATTACATACTAGCAATACTTGTCTTACATGTGGCAGTGAACAAAGCAACTAACAAGAGCTTTAAACGGAACTAAAACAGTGGGTTAGGTTTCGCTTCGCTACACATTTTAACCCACCATTTTAGTCCGCTTAAGCAGGCGTTAGCCCCCGCAATCACCAGCTGCCAGAGCTAATCCAGGCAAACTGGCGACCAAAGCCAGCGACCCCTAAAACGCCGCCCCCAGCATCATCACCCCACTTAACGTCAGCAACCCATTGGCAATATGGCGAAACTGCGCCTTGCTGATCCGCTGTAACGCCAGCTTGCCCAGCTGATTACCGATCATCGCTCCCAGCCCGAGAACCAGCCCCAGCCAGAGCCAGCTGCTGGGTGCATCCAGAAACCACAGATAGCCCGCCAGTTTAACCAGCTGCATCAGCAGCGTGCTGATCGCCTTGGTGGCCAGGATCTGTTCCTTTTCCACGCCATAGTTGAGGTAGAACGGGTTTAGCACCGGGCCGACGGCACCGATCAGGGCTGAGAGCAGGGCGGTAACGAAGCCTGCGCCGGTGAACCAGGAGAGTCGGGTTTTAAAGCTCAGCCGTCCGCTGAACAGGTAATCGTTGAGGCCATTGAACAGTAGAAACAGCGCCACCAGGCCGCCGAGCCAGGGCAGGCTGATCTGGCTGAATAGCCAGCTGCCCAATAATGCGCCGCTGATGATGCCTGGCAGCAGCCAGCGCAGGATCTGCCAGTTGATCTGCTGGCGGAACAGCCAGCCGCGATGGGCTGCGCCCAGTACTGATCCGGTACAGAGCACCGGGGCGACCAGCCCCAGTGGCAGCACCGTATTGAGCAGCGGGATACTCAGCAGCGCACCGCCGCCTGCAGCCAGTGAGCTGAACAGCCAGCCGGTGCTGCCCGCCAGGATCAGCAGGCTGATATTGAGCAGGTCGAAACTGGGGATAAGCAGGGTAGTACTGTCCATGGTGACTCCTGATAACCGGTGAGATGGGTATACTAAAAGGCTGGGTTAACCGCAAGATAACAGCAGGATGACAACCATGTATAAACTGGCATTTTTTGTTCCCCAGGAGAATCTGGAGACGGTTAAACAGGCGCTGTTTGCGGTGGGGGCGGGGCGCATTGGTGATTATGACAGCTGCTGCTGGCAGACCTTGGGCACCGGGCAGTTTCGTCCGCTGGCGGGCAGTGATCCGCATATTGGTCAGCGCGGTGAGGTGGAGCAGCTGGCGGAGTGGAAGGTGGAGCTGGTGTGCAGTGATGAACTTATCCACAGTGCAGTGGCGGCGCTGAAGCAGGCCCATCCTTATGAAGAGGTGGCCTACGATGTCTGGCAGCTGGCAGCTATTTGACGGCAACAGACTGTAGATAAGGTTATCCACAGAAACACTGAGTAACCTGTGGGATAAGCTGGGTATAGTCGTCTGATAACTGTGCCAGGGCCCGCGCTCAGGCGATTCTGACGGGCTGATGTTTTTTCGCACGGCCCTGTTTTACTGGCGGATTAGCGGCCCGACAAAGCGTGATAAATATATTGAACAGAGCCGGTCGCGCTTGACGGGCGGTGGGTATAAAAGTTATCCACCGGGCGGAGTCAGTCTTTATGCTGGCGTCTGTTGCGCTCAATACTGATATGGCGCAGTGGAAACTCACCCTGTTTGCGATCGGCAAAATAGAAGCTCAGCGCATTGTGGATTGTTTCAAAGGCCAGCTCCTGCCAGGGAATTTCATCTTCAGCAAACAGGCCGACTTCCAGCGTTTCTTCTCCTACACCAAATTCAGGCACGGCCAGCTCGGCCAGGTAGAGCATCTGTACCTGATTGACATGGACAATGGAGGTCACGGTATACAGCTGCAGGTTGCTGGCTTCGGCGCAGGCCTCTTCACGGGTTTCACGGGCAGCGGCCACTTCAACGGCTTCGCCATTCTCCATAAAACCGGCGGGCAGGGTCCACAGGCCGATGCGTGGCTCAATGGCACGGCGGCATAGCAGCACCTTGTCCTGGTACACCGGGATGCATCCGGCGACGATGTTCGGGTTCTGGTAATGGATGGTCTGACAGCTGTCGCAGACGTAGCGAAGGCGGCTGTCACCGGCAGGGACTTTCAGTTCAACGGCGCTACCGCACTGGCTGCAGAAGTTCATCATCTATCCTTTATAGAGTGAAGGCTCATTGTAGAGCCTGCCTGGTTGTCTGCTCAAGCGCCGTTACAGTGATGCTCAACTTTCGGGTAAGACGGCGGTATGATCAAAGCAGGCTAATAATGACGAGGTCCTATGATACGCAAATTAAAGCAACGTATGGCACACCATCGTCCCGTCCGATTTCGCAGTGAGGGCCCTAAAGCCAGCGTGCTGGTGGCGCTGACTGATCACCCGGGTGATCCTGAAATTATTCTGACGCAACGCGCCGCCCGCCTTTCCACCCATGGCGGTGAAGTGGCCTTTCCTGGCGGCAAGCATGATGCAACCGATCCTGACCTGCAATTTACCGCACTGCGCGAGGCCCATGAAGAGGTGGGCCTGCCGCCGGAGCAGGTGGAAATCCTGGGCCCGCTGGGCCAGATCATGTCCAAGCATCAGTTGCAGGTGACGCCCTGGGTGGGGTTGATTGACCCGGCTGTCGAGCTGGTGCCAAACCCCGGTGAGCTGGATGCGGTGTTCCGGGTGCCGGTCAGCTTTCTGCTGGAAGCGGGGCATTATCGTACTCATCAGATTCGCGCCTATGGTCGGATTCATGAGGTTCCGGCCTGGCAGTATGGTGATTACACCATCTGGGGGCTGACCGCCTATGTGCTGACCGAGTTGATGAATACGGTTTATGACGCCGGTATTCCGATGCGGGCCCGGCCAGAACACCAGCAAGCAAATACCAAATAAGGACGATTTCTATGCTGTTTACACTTGAAGGCCGTGCAGTTGAGCTGCAGGGTGAGGAGCACTTTGTTGCCCATAATGCCACGGTACTGGGCTCGGTCACGCTGCATGATTGCAGCAGTGTCTGGTTCAATGTGGTGATCCGGGGCGACAATGATCAGATCACCATTGGCCGGGGCAGTAATATCCAGGACGGTGCCATTCTGCACACCGATCCGGGTTACCCGCTGACCGTGGGTCAGGATGTGACGGTGGGCCATCAGGCGATGCTGCATGGCTGCACGGTGGGTGATGGTTCGCTGATCGGGATCGGCGCGGTGGTGCTCAATGGGGCAAAAATTGGTAAAGGCTGCCTGATCGGGGCCAATGCGCTGGTGCCAGAAGGCATGGATATTCCGGATGGTTCGCTGGTGGTGGGCTCACCGGCCAAGGTAAAACGTATACTTAGTGATGAGCAGCAGCAGGGATTGCTGGCCAACGCCCATAGCTATGTGGACAATATGCGCCGATTCAATCGCAGCTTTGAGCCCCAGTAATGATCTCTGAACCCGCCGTGAGTAATGAAGAGCGTCCCGTACGCAGTCCCTGTGTCAGTGTTTGCGCACTGGATGCGCATGATATCTGTATTGCCTGCCAGCGCAGCGGTCAGGAGATCTCCCGCTGGGGAGCGATGGACAATAATGAAAAACGTGCGGTAATGCACAAGGTCGCACGCCGTGAACAGGGCGAGCGGGTATAACAAAAATAATACCAGGAGTAGTGCAATGAGAGTCATGGTTGATCTGTGTGTCATCCCCATTGATGTCGGTAATTCGGTGTCGGCCCATGTAACGGCCTGTCAGCGGGTACTGAAAGAGGCGGGTCTGTCGTACCAGATGCATGCTTACGGCACCAATATTGAAGGTGACTGGGATGAGGTGTTCGGTGCGGTGAAGCGTTGCCACCAGGTGGTGCATGAGATGGGCGCGGTGCGGGTCAGCAGTTCGCTGCGTGTTGGCACCCGTACGGATCGGGTCCAGACCATGGATGACAAGATTCGCAGTGTTGAAGAAAAGCTCAAAAGCTGAGTAAAGAAGGCAGACCGGAACCGGTCTGCCTTAGCTGTCGCGAAGTCTCGCTCAGTCGTCTGTGTCCTGCTTTTTCAGTACGGTAATCCGCACGGTCTTGATCAGGTTGTCGTTGATCTGCAGGGTTTCGATGCGGAAGTTGTCTATCTGCAGGCAGACATTGGCATCCGGGATCGCTTCCAGCGTTTCGGTGATCAGGCCGTTGAGGGTTTTTGGCCCGTCAGTGGGCAGTTCCCAGTCCATGGCTTTGTTGATATCGCGAATGGTCGCGGTGCCATCAATAAAGAAGCTGCCATCTTCCTGTGGATGAATGTCCTGGTTGTCGTCGCCGCCCTGGTTCGACAGCTCGCCGACGATCTCTTCCAGAATATCTTCCAGCGTGACAATCCCTTCGACATCACCATACTCGTCCACCACCAGACCGATTCGGCGGGTGTTTTTCTGGAAATTCAGCAGCTGGGTTTGCAGCGGAGTGCTTTCCGGGACGAAGTAAGGCTCGTGCACCACCTGCATGATGGCGGCTTTGCTGATGGAGCCGGTGTGGAGGATCTGCGCCAGGTTGCGCATGTGCAGCACTCCGACCACCTTGTTCAGTTCGCCCTGGTAAACCGGCAGCCGGGTGTGGGAGCTTTCGCTGAGCTGTTTGATGATGGTGTCGATATCGTCTTCCAGATCGATGCCGATCACCTCGTTACGCGGCACCATGATGTCGTTAACGGTGACTTCAGACAGCTCCAGTACGCCCAGCAGCATGGACTGATTTTGCGGTAGCAGTGCGCCAGCTTCATGTACCAGAGTGCGCAGCTCTTCACTGCTCAGGTGGTGGTTGTTGCCTTCGGTAACTTTGACCCCGAACAGCCGCAGCAGGCCGTTGGTGATGCCGTTGACCACCCATACCAGCGGGTAGCTGAGTTTGAGCAGCGGGTTAAGCAGCAGTGCGGCGGGGAAAGCGATGCGCTCCGGGTGCAGGGCGGCCAGTGTTTTGGGGGTGACTTCGGCAAAAATCAGAATGACAAACGTCAGTCCGGCGGTGGCGATCGCGATACCGGCATCGCCCCATAGCCGCACCGCAATCACGGTAGCGATGGCCGAGGCCAGGATGTTGACGAAGTTGTTGCCGATCAGGATAACCCCGATCAGTCGGTCTGGGCGCTCCAGCAGTTTGCTGGCGCGCCGCGCGCCGCGGTGCTTCTTCTTTACCAGGTGCTTCAACCGGTAGCGGTTGAGCGACATCATGCCGGTCTCGGAGCTGGAGAAAAAAGCGGAACAGAGGATCAGAAAACAGAGTATGCCTGCAAGCAGGCTAATCGATGCGTCTTCCAAGACGGCGAGACCTTAATTTTATAATCGGACGGGCATTTTCAGATGCCGACACCCTGGAGTCAATACTCAGAAGCAGATGAGCGTCGTCATCCAGGGTGTCGTTGTCGCGGGTGGCACTTAACTGTTGATAAACAGCTCGAGTACGATTTTGGAGCCAAAGAACGCAAACGCCAGTACGCCGAAGCCGCCGATGGTCCAGCGCAGGGCGGTCCGGCTGCGCCAGCCAAACCGCCAGCGGCCGATCAGCAGCAGGCTGTAGAGCAGCCAGGCGAGGATCGACAGGACGGTTTTATGCACCAGCTGCTGGGCAAACAGATCTTCGACGAACAGAAAACCGGTCAGCAGGGCGGCAGTCAGCAGCACCAGGCCGGTGCCGATCATCTCGAACAGCAGCCGTTCCATGGTTTGCAGTGGTGGCAGGGTGGCGATCAGGCCACGGGTGCTGTGGCTTTTCAGCGCCTTTTCCTGCTGCTGTAATAACACTGCCTGCAGCATAGCAATGGTGAAGATGCTGTAAGCCAGTATCGACAGCAGAATATGGGCAATAACGCCGCCGCCGTAGGCTTTGGCAATGCCGGTTTCAGGTACCAAGGCGCTGCACAGACCCATGATGGCAGCCAGCGGGAAAACCCCCAGGTAGAGGTTCTCAATCGACTGGCGCAGGCTGCTGACCAGTACGATGCCTGCAACCAGCCAGCTGATCAGAGAGGCGACGTTAAACAGGCTCAGGTTAATATCATTACCCTGATGTAAATGCAGGTAGAGCCCCAGGGTGTGCAGCAGCCAGCCTGCGCCGCCCAGTCCTTTGATCAGTCGGCTATCAGCACTGCTCTGTTGCAGTACCTGCCATTGTTTTGCTGTGGCTGCCAGATAGCAGACCAGCGCCAGTATCGCTAACCCTGTCAGCATGCGTCCTCCAAAGCCTGGATCACTGTTTTCAGGCTGAAATTTAAGCGCTCTAGTGTGGCATATTTCGTCACACTGTGGAATGTGGCGGGGCGGTATGTAACGGTGCTTTCTCGGTGGGTTAGCCGCTGGCAAATAAAGGCGATTCTGAGAATCGGTACAGCTGGTGTACAATGCCCAGTTATTCCAAATTGACAGTTGCCGGGCAGTCCGCCGGGCATGACTCAGAGATTAAGCATGTTTCAGAATCTTTCCGAACGGTTAACCCAGACACTGCGCTCGGTAACCGGCCAGGCAAAACTGACTGAAGACAATATCAAAGGCACCCTGCGCGAGGTGCGTATGGCGCTGCTGGAAGCGGATGTTGCGCTGCCGGTGGTGAAAGAGTTTGTTAACAGTGTGAAAGAGCGCGCCGTTGGCACCGAAGTCACCAAGAGCCTGAGCCCCGGCCAGGTGTTTGTGAAGATCGTCAACGAAGAGATGGTCAAGGTGATGGGGGAGGCCAATGAAGAGCTGAACCTGTCAGCTCAGCCTCCAGCGGTTGTGATGATGGCCGGTTTGCAGGGGGCGGGTAAAACCACCTCCGTGGCCAAGCTGTCGCGTTTCCTGCGTGAGCGTAAAAAGAAGAAAGTGCTGGTGGTCTCGGCTGACGTTTACCGTCCGGCGGCGATCAAGCAGCTGGAAACCCTGGCCGCTGAGGTTGACGTTGATTTCTTCCCGTCCAGTGCTGATCAGGACCCGGTTGATATCGTCAACGCAGCGGTCCAGCATGCCCGCATTCAGCACCACGATGTACTGCTGGTAGATACCGCCGGTCGTCTGCATGTTGATACCGACATGATGGATGAGATCAAGCGCCTGCACGCGGCGGTGAAGCCGGTAGAAACGCTGTTTGTGGTCGATGCCATGACCGGTCAGGATGCTGCCAATACCGCTCGCGCCTTCAATGAAGTGCTGCCGCTGACCGGTGTGATCCTCACCAAAGCGGATGGTGATGCCCGTGGGGGTGCCGCGCTGTCGGTGCGTCACATCACCGGTAAACCGATCAAATTTATCGGTATGGGGGAGAAGGTCGACGCGCTCGAGCCGTTCCACCCTGACCGTATCGCCTCGCGTATCCTGGGCATGGGTGACGTACTGTCGCTGATCGAGGAAGCCGAGCAGAAGATTGATAAGGACAAAGCTGAAAAATTTGCCCAGAAGATCAAGAAAGGTCGTGGTTTCGATCTGGAAGATTTCCATGAGCAGCTGCAGCAGATGAAAAACATGGGCGGCATGATGGGCATGATGCAGAAGCTGCCTGGTATGGGCCAGTTAGCGGAAGCTGCTCAGTCGGCTAACGCTGAAAAAGGCATGGGCCAGATGGAATCGATCATCAACTCCATGACGCCTCACGAACGTCGTCACCCGGATGTGATCAGCGGTTCACGTAAAAAGCGTATCGCAGCGGGCTCCGGTACCCAGATTCAGGATATCAATCGCCTGCTCAAACAGCATAAACAGATGTCGAAGATGATGAAGAAGTTCTCCGGCAAAGGCGGTATGAGCAAGATGATGCGTGGCATGAAAGGCATGCTGCCACCGGGTATGGGTGGTGGTCCGGGAGGTGGTATGCCACCGGGCATTGGCGGCGGTGGCTTCCCCTTTAAGTAACCGTTCGGGTTACCTTTGCCGGCTGTTCATGAAGGGTCGGCTAAAATACACACAGATTACACTTCTCATGGGCCGCGGATTAGCGTAAGATTCCGGCCCTGATTTTATTGGTTCTCAGTTAAGCAGGTTCGCCGTCTTAACTGTGAAATCTTCTAACAGTGGGCGATGTTAAAACCCACTCAATAAAGGGATCTAACGCATGGTAACTATCCGTTTATCTCGTGGCGGCGCGAAAAAGCGTCCTTTCTATCACATCACTGTAGCGGACTCACGTAATGCTCGTGACGGTCGCTTTATTGAGCGCGTGGGTTTCTTCAACCCGGTTGCTCGTGGTCAGGAAGAGCGTCTGCGTGTAGACATGGAGCGAGTTCAGTACTGGCAGGGCAAGGGCGCACAGCTGTCCGCTCGTGTTGCTAAAGTACTGAAAGACGCTGCTAAAGCTGCTGAGTAATTGGTGCTGATCAGGATATGAGTGAACAGTCGCAAGACAAGCACGTAATTGTCGGACGCATTACCAGTGTGTATGGCGTGAAAGGTATGGTGAAAGTTTTTTCGCATACCGAGCCGATGGAAAATATCCTGAACTATTCACCCTGGGTGCTGAAGCTGGATGGTCGTTGGACGGAAGTCAAACTGGCCGAAGGTCGGCGCCACGGTAAAGGCATCGTTGTCAGACTGGCTGGTTGTTCCGACCGTGATGTAGCTCGCAAGTATTGTGAGATGGACATTGCGGTAAGTAGTGCACTGATTCCTGAATTGGAAACTGGTGAATACTATTGGAGCCAGCTGGAAAAGCTTAAAGTTTATACCCTGGACGGCATTTTGCTGGGCCAGGTGAATCATCTGATCGAAACCGGCTCTAATGATGTGCTGGTGGTTCAACAGTGTGAAGGCAGTCTCGACGAGCGCGAGCGTCTGATCCCTTATTTACCTGATCAGGTGGTCCAGGACATAGACTTGGAAGCAGGTACACTACGGGTCGATTGGGACCCGGAATTCTAGGCTGTGTGGTTTGGTGTAGTTACATTGTTTCCGGAGATGTTCGAGGCGATTAAAAGCCACGGCGTAACCGGTCGAGCAGTGCGTAATCAGTTGATCGATATCCAGTGCTGGAGTCCCCGTGACTTCGCGCATGATAAACACCGTACCGTTGATGATCGCCCTTATGGCGGTGGTCCTGGCATGCTGATGAAGGTGCAGCCCTTACGGGAGGCTATTCAGGCAGCACGGCAGGCGGCAGACGGTCCTGCGAAAGTGATTTACCTCTCCCCTCAGGGGCGAAAGATGGATCATGCAGGGGTGGAGCAACTGGCAACTGAACAGAATCTGATTCTGGTTGCTGGTCGCTATGAAGGTATTGATGAACGCCTTATCGAGGCAGAGATTGACGAAGAGTGGTCCCTCGGGGACTTCGTTCTGAGTGGCGGCGAACTGCCTGCCATGACGATGATCGACGCAATTTCTCGTTTGGTGCCCGGGGTTCTCGGCCATCAGAACTCGGCGCAGGAAGATTCTTTCTGCGATGGATTACTGGATTGCCCGCACTATACACGACCAGAACAGCTGGATGAGGCAGTGGTACCTGAGGTGCTGCTGAGCGGTAACCACGAGAGGATCAGGCGCTGGCGTCTGAAACAGCAACTGGGAAGGACATGGCAACGCCGACCGGACCTGTTGGATAACGTGGAATTAAGTGCCGAACAGCAGACGTTGTTAACCGAATATATCCGTGAGACCGACGCGTCTGACGGCTAAATACCAGGATTAGGAGCGAGCCCATGAGCAGCAAAAACCTGATCATTCAGCAGATTGAAGCTGAACAGATGACTAAAGAAGTGCCAACTTTTGCACCGGGCGATACAGTAATCGTTCAGGTAAAAGTTGTAGAGGGTACGCGTACCCGTCTGCAGGCATACGAAGGCGTAGTAATCGGCAAGCGTAACCGCGGCCTGAACTCTGCTTTCACTGTACGTAAAATCTCCCACGGTGTGGGCGTTGAGCGTACTTTCCAGACTTTCAGCAACACAGTAGACAGCATCACTGTTAAGCGTCGTGGTGACGTTCGTCAGGCGAAACTGTACTACTTGCGTGAGCGTTCTGGTAAATCTGCACGTATCAAAGAGAAGTTGGCGAAGTAATTCGTCTGCTCTTGATGATCGAAAAAAAGCGGCCTCGGCCGCTTTTTTTGTGCCTGAAATTTGGCGAGCGCAGTATGATGCCCGGATTGAATTCAGGCCGGTTTCAGCAAAGGAGGTCATAATGGCAAAAACAGCCATAGCGACAGAGGACCAGCGGGTTATTGAGCAGTACCTGGATGCCATCTGGCTGGAGAAAGGTCTGGCTGATAACACCCTGGCGTCTTACCGGCGAGATCTGAATCATTTTGCCCACTGGTTAAATGAACGTAACTGTAGCTTGATGACGATTGATCGCGAGTGGATCCAGGTTCACCTTGACTGGCGTCAACAGGAGATGCTCAAGGCCAGTTCTACGGCCAGGATGATGTCCTGTTTGCGAGGGTTTTATCGATTCTCACTGCGAGAACACTGGCTGGATGAAGATCCAACCCTGCGTATCGATAGCCCCAAACGTGCCCGGCCATTGCCGAAAAGCCTGACAGAAACTGATGTGGAAGCGCTGCTGGCCGCACCGGACATTGAGACTGCGCTGGGCTTGCGTGACCGTACCATGCTGGAATTGCTGTATGCCGCGGGCCTGCGTGTGAGCGAGCTGGTGACGCTGACCCGATCGCGGTTAAACCTGGTGCAGGGCGTGGTACGGGTGACGGGTAAAGGTGGCAAAGACCGGCTGGTACCGGTAGGTGATGAAGCACTGGACTGGTTGCGGCGTTATATGGCTGAGCTGGACCCGGCGTTTTGCGGTGATGTGCTGTTTCCCGGCCGTACCGGCGGGCCGATGACCCGCCAGACCTTCTGGTATCGCATTAAACACCATGCGGTGGTCGCCGGGATTGATAAGCCGCTGTCACCGCATACACTGCGTCATGCGTTTGCCACGCACCTGCTTAACCATGGTGCCGATCTGCGGGTGGTGCAGTTGTTACTTGGTCACAGTGACCTGTCTACTACGCAGATATATACTCATGTCGCCCAGCACCGCCTGCAGACGCTGCATCAGCAGCACCACCCGCGGGGCTGAGCGGGCTAACTAATTTGCAGGGCCTGGGAACTTTGTGCGCTTCGGGTAATCGTACAGTCGTGCCACTCTTGCAACCTGAGCAAAGTAACGAGGATTTGAATGCGTAAAGTATTGGTAAGCGCCCTGATGATACTGGGCCTGAATGGAACTCTGATGGCTGCGCAAAGTGCTGAAGAGCGTATCGTGGCACAGTTGAAAAAGGTGAATGAAGGTATTCCGGTTGCCTCGGTAAAACCCGCAGCGATGGGTGGACTCTATGAGGTGACGCTGGGCAGTGGTGAAACGCTGTTTTCCGACCCTCAGGGTGAATACTTTGTGGTGGGCCAGCTGTACCGTTATAGCGATAACGATGGCTTTGTGAACCTGACCGAGAAAAAAGCGGCAGTAACGCGGGCGCAGAAAGTTGCTGCCATCTCCGATGATGACAAAATTGTTTATGCCCCGGCGGGCGAAGTGAAAGCAACTATCAATGTTTTCACCGATACCAGCTGCCCTTATTGCCGCAAGTTGCATGAAGAAATCCCGGCGCTGAATAAAATGGGCGTGCAGGTTAATTACCTGGCGTACCCGCGTGCGGGCTTCGGTTCCCCGGCGTATAAAGAGATGGTATCCATCTGGTGTGAAAGTGCGGGCAAGGCCCGTGCTGATGCGATGCACAGTTCTAAAACCGGCGGTAAGGTTGCTGCGAAAACCTGCACCAATCCGGTGATGGAGCAGATGGCGCTGGGCCAGTCGGTGGGTGTGAACGGTACCCCTGCGATGGTGCTGGAAGATGGCACCCTGATTCCAGGCTACGTACCGGCTGAGCGGCTGGCAGCGATGCTTGAACTGAAGTAATCTTGCACAATTCATTAAAAAGGAGCATTGAATGCTCCTTTTTTTATGCCTTTAAACAGAGGTTTTTTCGGCCTCTATTTGTTTCTGCCAGTTGTTAGGTCTGCGCCTGGCAATCAGATATACTGTTTGGCCTGTTTTCGGTCGCAAGTGCGGCCGATCCTATCGTAAATGGTTTGCGCGAGGTGTTGGTTTGAAACCGGTAAAAGTGGGTATCTGTGGACTGGGTACGGTCGGTGGCGGTACGTTCAACGTTCTGAAACGTAATGCAGACGAGATTGCGCGTCGTGCAGGCCGAAAAATTGTTGTCGAGGAAATTGGTGCCCGTCGTGAAAATCCGGCGATTGACACCAAAGGCACGCAGATGACCAGCGATGTTTTTGCGGTCGCGACCAACCCTGAAATTGACATCGTGGTTGAACTGATCGGTGGTTACGACGTAGCCCTGGATCTGGTGATGACAGCGATTGAAAACGGCAAGCATGTCGTTACCGCGAACAAAGCGCTGATTGCCGAACATGGTAATGAGATCTTTGAGGCGGCGCAGAAGAAAAACGTGATGGTGGCGTTTGAAGCCGGTGTTGCCGGTGGCATCCCGATCATCAAAGCAATCCGTGAAGGTCTGTCTGCTAACCGAATCAACTGGCTGGCGGGCATCATCAACGGCACCGGTAACTTCATCCTGACTGAGATGAAAGAGAAAGGCCGTGACTTTGATGATGTGCTCAAAGAAGCCCAGGAACTGGGCTACGCTGAAGCGGATCCAACCTTCGATGTTGAAGGTATCGATGCAGCACACAAGCTGACCATCCTGTCCTCCATCGCCTTCGGTATTCCGTTGCAGTTCAACAAGGCATACACCGAAGGGATCAGCAAGATTACCTCGGAAGATGTGCAGTACGCTGAAGAGCTGGGCTACCGTATCAAGCATCTGGGCATCAGCCGTCGTACCGATCACGGTGTTGAGCTGCGTGTGCACCCGGCTCTGATTCCTGAACAGGCACTGCTGGCCAATGTAAACGGCGTGATGAACGCCGTTGTTGTGGACGGCGATGCCGTCGGCCAGACCCTGTATTACGGTGCAGGTGCGGGTGCAGAACCAACGGCGTCTGCCGTGGTTGCTGACCTTATTGATGTTGTGCGTACGCTGACAGCGGACCGTGATAACCGTGTACCTCACCTGGCGTTCCACCCGGGTTCGCTGTATGACACGCCGATTGCTGCGATTGAGCAGACTGAAACCGCCTGTTACCTGCGCCTGTCTGCCAGCGAACAGCCGGGCACCCTGGCAGCGATCACCAGCATTCTGGGCGAGCAGGGCATCAACATTGAAGCGATCATCCAGAAAGAGACCAGCGAGCAGCAGGTACCGGTGATCATCCTGACCCAGAAGGTACAGGAGCAGAAAATGAATGACGCAATCACTGCCATTGAAGCACTGGCAGAGATCAACGGTAGCGTAACCCGCATCCGTGTAGAGCAGTTGTAAGCGAGGACCTGAACGTGAAATATATCTCCACTCGAGGTCAGGCTCCGGCGCTGAACTTTGAAGACGTATTGCTGGCTGGTCTGGCCAGCGATGGCGGTCTGTACGTACCTGAAACTCTGCCAACGTTCTCTAAAGAAGAGATCGCCAGCTGGGCAGGCCTGCCGTACAGCGATCTGGCATTTAAAATCATCAGCCCGTTTGTCGCTGGCTGTATTGATGATGCCGATCTGAAGCAGATGATTGATGAGACCTATGCCGGTTTCAATCACATCGGTGTGGCACCGGTACAGGGCCTGGGTACCAACGAATGGATCCTGGAGCTGTTCCATGGTCCGACGCTGGCCTTTAAAGATTTTGCCCTGCAGCTGCTGGGCCGCCTGATGGACTACGTGCTGAGCAAGCGCAAAGAACGTCTGGTGATCATGGGCGCGACGTCCGGTGATACCGGTTCTGCTGCCATTGAAGGTTGCTGCCATAGCGAGCATCTGGATATCTTTATCCTGCATCCGCATAACCGCGTATCCGAAGTGCAGCGTCGCCAGATGACCACCATCCTGGAAGACAACGTCTATAACGTTGCGCTGGAAGGTAACTTCGATGACTGTCAGCAGATGGTTAAAGACAGCTTCGCCGATCAGGGTTTCCTGAAGGGTCTGAAACTGGGTGCCGTGAACTCCATCAACTGGGCGCGCATCATGTCCCAGATTGTGTACTACTTTTCAGCCTCACTGGCTGTGGGTGGTCCACACCGTGAAGTGAGCTTCTCTGTGCCAACCGGTAACTTCGGCGATATCTTCGCTGGCTATCTGGCTAAACAGATGGGCCTGCCGATCAAACAGCTGGTGGTTGCCACCAACCGTAACGATATTCTGCACCGTGTAATCAGCGGCAACGATATGTCTAAAGGCACTCTGGAGCACACGTTGTCGCCATCCATGGATATCATGGTGTCGTCCAACTTTGAACGTATGCTGTTCGATATTTACGACCGCGACGGTGCGGCTATTGCTGATCTGATGGACCGCTTCAAGTCCGAATCTGTACAGCTTGATGGCGCGCGCTGGGACAAGGTACGTGAACTGTTCGACAGCTGTGCGGTAGACGATGAGACGACCTGTGCGGTGATCAAACAGGTGTATGCTGAAACCGGTTACCTGCTGGACCCACACACGGCGATTGCCGTGAAAGCGGCCCGCGAGTGCAACAGTGACCGCAGCGTACCGATGATCATTCTGGCGACAGCGCATCCGGTTAAATTCCCGGAACCGGTGGTTAAAGCCGGTCTGGAAAGTCCGCAGCTGCCTGCGCACCTGACGGACCTGTTTGAGCGTGAAGAACGTCTGACTGTTCTGGTGAATGATCTGGGCACCGTGCAGCAGTTTGTTGCCAGCCATGTTCATAACAGCTGAATGCACTGAGCAGTAATGCTCGGCTCAGGCCCGGTACCGTCGTGCAGGAATGCACGAGGGCCGGGCTTTTTACTTTTTAAGGAGAGAGGGAGAAACTATGGACAGTTTTTTTGCCCTGTCAAAACTGGGCTGGACGCTGGTGCAACCTGATCACCTGCTGGTTATTCTGCTGGTGCTGGCCATCCTGCTGACCAGTTTTCGCTGGCGTGGCGGGCTGACGCTGTTGTGGTTCAGTGCCCTCCTGCTGGTTACCGTGACTCTGTTTCCGCTGGGTAACTGGCTGTTGCGGCCGCTGGAAACCCGCTTTGCTCAACCGGAGCCGGTGCAGGACATTGGTGGCATTATTGTGCTGGGTGGGGGTGAAATCGCCGAACAGAGTGTGCGCTGGCAACAGCCACAGTTTAATGCCGCCGGTGATCGGGTGTTGGCGATGCTGCCGTTGATGAAGCGTTACCCGGATGTGCCGGTGATTTTCAGTGGCGGTTCGGGCTCTCTGTTACGGCCAGAGTACCGTGGTGGTGATGTCGTGCAGCAGTGGCTACGCAGTGTCGGTATGGCAGAGCGTGTGCAGATTGAGCGTAACTCGCGTAATACCCATGAAAATGCCCGTGAAAGTCGAAAACTGTTACTCAGTACGCCCGAAAAGCCCTGGTTGCTGGTAACGTCGGCATACCATATGCCGCGTTCAGTTGGCGTCTTTCGTCAGCATGGCTGGCCGGTGATTCCCTGGCCGGTAGATTACTACAGTGGTGAAAACCGTTATCGGCCCATCCTGTGGAAAAACCTGCGTGACCTTAGTATTGCCAGTCGTGAGTGGCTGGGGCTGGCCGTTTATTTTCTGACTGGCAAAACTGGCCAGTGGTTTCCCGCGCCATTAACCGCGCCCAGAGAGCACAATGAAGCAACTGATAATCGAACGTCGTCCATCTCCGCCAGCGGGCCTGCCGATTGAACAGCAGGTCTCTCCTGTACTGGCGCGAATTTATGCCAGTCGTGGCATTACCGACCAGGCCGAGCTGGGCCGTAACCTGAAAGAGCTGCTGCCAGACACTGCTATGAAAGGCATGGACGCTGCGGTGGTACGGCTGGTTGAGGCGCTGGAAAAACAGCAGAAGATCCTGATTGTTGGTGACTTCGACTGTGACGGTGCGACCAGTACAGCGGTGGCGATAGAAGCGCTGCGTATGATGGGGGCGGGGGAGGTTGAATATCTGGTGCCTAACCGCTTTGAATACGGCTATGGTCTGAGCCCGGAAATTGTTGAGGTGGCGGTGACCCAGCAGCCACAACTGTTGATCACCGTTGATAACGGCATCTCCTCGGTGGAAGGGGTGGCGCGGGCTAACAGCCATGGCGTGGATGTGGTGGTCACGGATCACCATTTGCCAGGGGCTGAGCTGCCGGACGCCTGTGCCATTGTGAATCCCAATCAGCCGGGCTGTGATTTTATTGCCAAATCGACTTGCGGCGTAGGGGTGATTTTCTATGTGATGATCGCCCTGCGCCGGGCATTACAGCAGCGAGGCTGGTTTGAAGCTCGCGGGCTGGGTACACCTAATCTTGGCGTGTTGCTGGATCTGGTGGCGCTGGGCACCGTGGCAGATGTTGTCGCGCTGGAACATAACAACCGGACCCTGGTGCACCAGGGCCTGCAGCGGATCCGGGCGGGCTATATGCGGCCGGGTATCCAGGCGCTGATCGAAATCGCCGGGCGTGATCCGAGCAAGATGGTAGCGGCTGATTTTGGTTTTGCGCTGGCACCCCGGCTCAATGCCGCCGGGCGGCTGGAAGATATGTCGATCGGCATTGAGTGTCTGCTTAGCCCGGACCTGGACTATGCCCGTGATCTGGCCAATACCCTGGATGAACTGAATAAAGAGCGCCGCCAGATTGAGCAGGAGATGCAGCAGCAAGCGCTGGTGATCCTCAACGATATAGAGCTGTCTGACGAGCAGCTGCCCTGGGGCGTGGCGCTGTACGATGCCAGCTGGCATCAGGGGGTGATCGGTATTCTGGCCTCGCGGATAAAAGACCGAGTACACCGACCGGTAATCGCTTTTGCCCCCGGTGATGAGGGCGAGATCAAAGGTTCGGCCCGCTCGATTCCAGGCTTCCATATCCGCGATGGCCTCGACGCGATCGCTGCGCGCTATCCTGAATTGCTGCGCAAGTTTGGTGGCCATGCCATGGCTGCCGGACTAACCATTGCCGCTGACAAACTGGAACTGTTTCAGCAGGCACTGGATGAAGAAGTGCGTCGCCAGCTCGATGCTGAGGATCTGCAACAACGGGTGCTGACCGATGGTCAGCTCAGTGGTGCTGAAATCAGCATGGAGCTGGCTCAGCTGCTACGTGACAATGGTCCTTGGGGGCATCAGTTCCCGGAGCCGCTGTTTGATGGTGAATTCAGCCTGTTACAGCAGCGTATTGTCGGTCAGCGCCATCTAAAAATGGTGCTGATGGATCCGGCCAGTGGCATCGCCATTGATGCAATCCATTTTAACTGCGACGCCGAACTCTGGCCGGATGAAGGTATCAACCGGGTGCAGGTGGTGTACCGGCTGGATATTAATGAATTCCGTGGCAAGCGTAGTATTCAGCTGATGGTAGATCATCTGCTACCGGCCTGATGTTGAAGGCTGAATAAAAAATGAGCGTATTTCGGTTGCCTGGCCGGAAATGGCTCTATAGACTTGCCGCCCTGAAAAATTAAACTGCTGGAGATGTGGCGTGAACGACTTTACCCTGGACGAGCTGAAAGCCCTGTTGAACGTGTTTGAAAAAGCCGCTGTTAATCAGCAGGATGGTCTGGCTGGAGAGTTACTGGAGCGGCTGCAGCAGTCCCATGCGGCCCGTGAAGAGCTGGAATCCATGGATTTTGACGACTGTCTCGGCGGCGCCTGCAAGCTGTAAACCGATGGGTAAGCCGCACTCTATTGGTGCTCATGCCAGTACGGTGGGAGAGGTGCACGATGTGCACCTGAATGATTCTAAAGCTGCTCTGGGTGCGCGACTGGACCGCCACCACAACCTGGGGCAGAGCGAAATCGGCTGGCCGCTGTTTCGCAGATCTAATGCAGGATGCATGTTTTCGCGGGGATCCAGAGATACTGGAAACCCTCGATGACACCTTGTGGGCAGAGGAGATCCACGCGCTGCGTCAGTTTGCAGCAGGGATGACTGAACTGGGTAACTGAGTTGCCCTCGCCTGACGTACAGGCTGCTGAAGCCTGATTGGAGTGTACTGCTGTGTTAACGATCATAACCGTTCTGGTTCTGTTGCTGGTCGTCACCCTGATTGTGATCTTTCGCCAGCGTCAGCAGCTGAAACAGCTGCGGGTGCAGAAACAGCAGTTCAAACGTCGTCAGCGCCGACTGCGGGCATTGCTGGATAATGTGCCTGACCTTATCTACGTCAAAGACAACTCCGGTCAGTATCTGGAATGTAACCGCGCCTTTGCGGCTTTTGTTGGTAAACCTGTTGAACACGTTTGCCAGGCTCAGACACCTCAGATACGTGATGGTGCAGAGCTGGAAGCGGCCGATGCTCAGGTACTGACCAGTCGTTACATTCAGAGCGGTGAACACTGGGTCAGCCACTATGATGGCCGGCCGGTGTTACTGGAAAGTCAGAAAATCCCCATCCATGGCACCGAAGGCAGTAAGGATACGGTGCTGTCTATTTCCCGTGATATTACCCGACAGAAGCACGATGAGCTGTTGCTGCGGCTGCAGACTAATGTACTGGACCTGGTGCTGCGTGGTGAAGCGCAGGACATTGTGCTGCACTCCATTGTGCAGCAGGTTGAGGCCATGGTGCCGGAGATGATCTGTTCAATCCTGCTGCTTGATCGTGAACGGGAGCACCTGCAGTGTGTGGCTGCGCCGGGCCTGCCCGAGTTCTATAACGACGCAATTGATGGCATGGCTATCGGCCAGGGTATCGGCTCCTGTGGTCATGCTGCCAGCACGGCAGAGCTGACCATTGTTGGCAATATTAAAACGCACCCCTACTGGACTCCCTTTCGTGAGCTGGCATTGCAGGCTGGCGTAGCAGCCTGCTGGTCGCAACCCATCTTTGGCAGTCATGATGAAGTGGTGGGTACTTTTGCTATTTATTACCCGCGCCCCTGGGAGCCGGATGCGGTGCATCTGGAGTTGATCCGTGCCGCCGCTCAGCTGACCGGGCTGGTGCTGGAACGGCAGCAGACCGAGGCGATGCTGCAGAAGATGTACCGCGCTGTGGAGCAGAGTCCCAGTATGGTGTTGATTACCGATGCGCGTGGGGCGATTGAGTATGTGAATGAAGAGTTTGTCGACGTTACCGGTTATAGCGCTGTTGAGGTCATCGGGCTGAACCCGCGTATTCTGAGCAGTGGTGACAGTGACCTGCATCTGTATGAACAGATGTGGCAGAGCATCAGTGTTGGTCAGGACTGGCACGGTGAGCTGCTGAACTGCACGAAAGCCGGGGTGACTTACTGGTCTTCATTGTCGATCTCACCGATTACCAACGAGGTGGGGGATATCACCCACTACGTCAGTATCAGTGAAGATATCAGCAAGCAGAAAGAGACTCAGGCGCAGATTGAGCGGCTGGCATTCTACGACCCGCTGACCAAGCTGGGCAATCGACGGCTGTTTCGCGAACAGCTCGATCTGGAGTTGCGTAAGGTACAGCGTCAGGGGCGCTTCCTTGGCATGCTGTACCTGGATCTGGACAACTTTAAGCAGATTAATGATGGCCTGGGCCATGATGTGGGCGATCTGTTGCTGCAGCAGGTTGCCGACCGTTTACGTGAGACCCTGCGTGACTCCGATATTATTGCCCGCCTTGGCGGTGACGAATTTGTGGTACTGATCCCTGAAGCCCGTAAGGCCGGCCTGGCCCGAGTGGCGAACAAGCTGATTGAACGGCTGGTAGAGCCCTACCAGCTGCAGGGCCAGAGTGTCATCGTTACCGCCAGTGTGGGGGTTACTGTGGCCCCGGAAGATGGCCGTGATGCCGCCCAGCTGATGAAAAATGCTGACCTTGCAATGTACCGGGCCAAGCATAAAGGCCGTAATAATTTTCAGTTCTTCACCGCAGAGATGAACGATGAGGTGATGCGCCGGATTCAGTTTGAGAAAGAGCTGCGCGAAGGGCTGGAGCAGGGGCAATTTCAGTTACATTACCAGCCTCAGTGGGCGCTGGACGATCCCATCCGGCTGGTGGGCGTTGAGGCGCTGCTACGCTGGCAGCACCCGGAGAAGGGCTGGGTCTCACCTGCTGACTTTATTCCGCTGGCTGAAGAGCTGGGGCTGATTGTGCCGCTGGGCGAGTGGGTAATGCATGAAGCCTGCCATACCATTGCGGCCCTGCAGCAGCCGGGCCAGCCGTTACTGGTGGCAGTCAATCTGTCGCTGCGCCAGTTCCGGGACCCGAACCTGTTGCCCTGTATTCGTGGTGTACTGGCTGAAAGTGGCCTGCCTGCCCACTGTCTTGAGCTGGAAATTACCGAGTCGATGGTGATGGATGATGAGGAGCGGGTACTGCGTATTCTGCAGTCCATGCGGGAGCTGGGGGTCAAACTGGCCATTGATGACTTCGGCAGTGGCTATTCCTCATTGAGTTACCTGAAAAAGTTGCCGGTGCATCAGCTTAAAGTGGATGCCAGTTTTGTCCGTGATATTCCCCACGACCGCAACGATATGGAGATTACCGCAGCGGTGATTGCCATGTCGCATAAGTTGGGGCTGGGAGTCGTAGCTGAAGGGATCGAGACCGAAGCACAACTGGATTTCCTGCGTCAGCATCAGTGTGACACGGGCCAGGGCTACCTGTTGGCACGACCCGTACCACTGCCTGAGCTGAAAGAGATTCTTGCTCGGCATCATGTTTGATGTAGCGTCAGGTTGACTTGTCAAGATTAAAAGTGAATGTCATCTAACTGTCACCCCTTGTGCCTAGTCTTGGCTGCTTATCTAATCAGCCAGGACTCTCTCCATGGAACACTCTACTCAGACTGATACCTGCGCGCACTCGTTGCAAGCTCGCCTGCTGGATATTATCCACAATGAGCAGCTGGAGCCGCATTTTCAGCCGATTGTGGATATGCATCTGGGGGAGGTTATTGGCCACGAGGCGTTAATTCGCGGCCAGCCGGACTGCCCATTACAGTTTCCAGACGCACTGTTCGGCACGGCGATAGCCTGTAATCGGATGCTGGAGCTTGAGTTGTTGTGCCGACGTCGTTCGATAGAGCGTTTTGCTGAACTGGGCCTGCCGGGTAAGCTATTTTTGAATGTTACCGCTTCATCACTGCAAAGTGCCGAGCACCAGGATGGCTATACCGCATCCCTGCTGAAACAGCATGGAATCAGTCTGGACCGGGTCGTGATCGAACTGTCGGAGGAGCACCCGTTTGATCATGAAGGGCTCAGCCGGGAGGCGGTGGAACATTACCGTCAGATGGGCTTTGATATCGCCATTGATGATCTGGGCAGTGGCTACTCCGGGTTGAAACTCTGGTCCCAGCTGACCCCTGAATACGTCAAAATCGACAAGCACTTTATTGCGGGTATCGATCGTGACCCGGTCAAGCGGGAGCTGGTACGTTCGGTCTGCAATATTGGCCAGAGCATGCGCTGCAAGGTGATTGCTGAAGGGATCGAGCGCATTGAAGAGCTGCGTACCCTGCAGAAACTGGGCGTCACCCTGGGGCAGGGGTTTCTGCTGGGGCGGCCAGAGCCAGTGCCGGAAAATTGTGTCGCCGATGTGGTGGTTAATGAGTACAAGCGGGCGCGAAATCGTCGTCAGGCTGAAGTTGGCGAGACGGCTTTCTCGCTGTTACGCCCAGCTCCGGCGATCAGCCTGGATGACCGGATTGGCCACGTATCTGATCTGTTTCGCAAGCACCCGGAACTGACCGCCATTCCGGCGCTGCAGGATGGCCGGCCTATCGGTGTGGTGCGTAAAGCTGACCTGCTGGAGGTGTTTTCTGCTCAGTATGGCCGGGCGTTATATGAGAACAAGCCGGTGCGTAAGATGCTCAGCCAGCAGGCGCTGGTGGTCGAGTCCGAAGTCACTCTGGAGCAGGTCTCCCGGCTGGTGACCGATCAGAATGATTTCTCTTTGCAGCAGGATATTGTGATTACCCAGGATGGCTGCTATCTGGGAATGGGCAGTGTCAAAGACCTGCTTAAACGCATTACGGAGCTGAAAATTCGCAACGCCCGTTACTCCAACCCGTTAACCCTGTTACCCGGCAATGTACCGATCCAGAATGAAATTGATCTGCTGTTGCAGCAGACCGCTGACTTCCGGGTTGCCTATTTTGATCTCAATAACTTCAAGCCGTTTAACGACTGCTACGGTTATTCAAAAGGGGATCAGGTGATCCGTCTGTTGGGTGATCTGCTGATGCGCTTTTGTGACAGCAGTGAAAACTTTATCGGCCATATCGGTGGGGATGATTTTGTGGTGGTGTTCCGTCATTCACAATGGGGGGATATCTGTGAACAGGTACTGTTGCAGTTTGATGAGCAGGTGGGCAGTTTCTACACCCCGCGTGACCTGCAGCAAGGCGGTATCTGGGCCAGTGACCGTAAAGGCGAGCCTGCTTTCTATCCGATGCTGGGGCTGGCCATTGGTGTGGTGCACCCGGACCCGTACAAATGTACCAGCCACCACGAGGTCGCCGAGCTGGCAGCTATGGCGAAGAAAGAAGCGAAGAAGCTGCCCGGCAGTGCGTTGTTTGTGTCCCGTCGCCGCAAGATTGGTTATAGCGCTGAGCATGACGTGCTTGATGCCCGTCAGGGAGAAGGCCGTGTCGGACCGATGCTGGATATACGGCCGGGTATCGAGATGGAATATAACCCGGACCAGCTAAATTAAGCGGCAGGGTACCGGTCAGTAGAGTCAGGGCCGCGTACGGCTCTGGCATCGACATACTATTTATCTATCTAACTTACTAAAGTTGGCAGCTGGTTTTTAGCTTTTTCCAGGTTATAACTTACAATTGACTACTGTCTTTTATTGATATTTTCTATGGGTGGTTGTCAATAAAATATGACTTGTTATCAATATTTCTTATAGATATGAGCCATATCAATATTTCCTGTCTCTTCTGAATCGCCCTGTTAACAAGCAGTTAACAATTAATTAACAACCAGTTAACAATTAATTAACAACTTGTTTATAATTCTTTGTATTTCATGCGTGTCGTTATTCTTGCAAGTCAAGCTGGAACTTATTCCTGATAGTAGTTTTGTTCATTCAGTTGTTTTATTTGATTTAATTATCATACAGCTGTGGGAACAAACGTCGCGATGGATCGTATTATAGAAGGTAGTGAAAAACTGATTTATTATATAGATATAGGGTTATTACCAGGTTTGCTGAAAGACCTGGTTGATCTTATTGGTATTGATAACGCATTTCTGCTTACACATCATTACGGTGGCCAGTTAAAATATATTGCAAAATCACCTCACCGCACGGCTATGCGACAGCATCTTAACGGTGAGGCACTGGAAAAAATCTGTTACCAGTACGGTGGTTTGACGCTCGAAGTACCGAAAAATGATCACTTCCAGAAACAGATACGGAACACTCACATCATGCATGCGCTGGCCTCCGGAAAGTCTCGGGCACAGGTCGCTCAGGAGTTCAGTCTTGGGGTTCGACAGGTCGGGAACATCAAGCGGGCCCTTAACGCAGGGAAAGCGAATAACTACTACGCGATTACTCCCCCCTTCTCTATGTCCAGATAGCTGGCCTACTGGCCGTTTAAAACCGGAGCTGCGCTGTTAAGCGAAGGGTCTTGAATTTAGGCGTAGCTCTGCCAGTACTGCCCAGTCAGGCTGTAGGCCGCTGTAAGCAGTGCTTTGCTGAAAGGACAAGTTGTACCGCAGAAGCGGTCCGCGCTGCATGTAGGCCCCGTGAGGCACTAGCTTCCACTGTTTCAGGACATTCCCCCGGAATTCTGGGAGTGGTCGTTGAATGTTATTTCCATCCCGGAAACTATCAAGCTCGTCTTGGCAGAGTTGAATTTACGAAGTACTTAATCATATGTATCAATGACTCTTCACTTTATTTTCTGAAGGCGTAATGTTCTTATTGATTGTCATTGCGTTGAAGGCAGGTCGTTTATGATGGATGTTCGTTATGCAGGTTGATGTTTTCACTAGTCGTCAGAGCGTTCAAATGTTATTAGAGATTCAGGGTCAGAAGATTGAGCAGGTTTGCAAATGTGGAATTTCAAAGATAAGAGTAATTTTTGTGAAAGTTTGTTGTTGTTAAATGTCAGTGCCTGATAGTGATATATGTTGTTATTTTTTAAAAAATTGAAAAGTAGATTTAATGCCTGTTTGGCGAATCCATTTCCTCGCCAACACTGACCAATCCAGTAACTGAGGCGGGCTATCAATCTATGTCCCATGTTATATATCTGGTAACCTATTAAACCGATCAAGCCATGCTTGGGATGATGGATCGCTAGCCTATTCCACTGTTGCCCTTGCTCGCAGCGTAGGTAAGTCTTGACTTCTTCTATAGTTTCTGGAGGTGTTATGTCAAGATAGTAGCAGGTTTCAGGGCATAGTAATTTCAGTATTTTATTACTGTCATTGGTGCTGGCAGGATGTAATTTTAGTCCTGAAGTTCTGATTGTTCTTGATTTGATTTTTCTTTTGTTCGTAGGCATATTTTTATTGATGTTTTAGTATTTAGAACTTAGGTTGTTGTAGGAAGTGGTGTTTTCATAAAATAAACTTCACTTAAAAATTTCAGGGTGAGAAATCTTTAAGTATTTTCGCCGATTTTTCGCCTACATCAGCAAAATGTTTAGCAGCATTGGTGGCAACACTTTCAGCCTCTTTGATAACACCTACGTACAGAGGGTCTTTCGTTGCGAGAAACTTTGCTAATGCGACACCGATGGTTGTGGTTGATATTGTACTGAGGTTACGCAGGTTATCTGTCGCATCCTGGACCGCGATCGAAGTGCTCTGCGCAACAGATTTCTGTGCATTAAGGCACGCCATATTTTTTTCAGCAGACATAATGCTTATCCAGTCGGTTGATCAGCCAGAGGGATCAGGCGGCTATCGTTCAGATACCTTGCTTCAGAATCAGGGCGCAGCTGCTGGAGACTGAGGTATTCGTTATAACCTGCATTCCTTGCTGAATACTAACTGCATTTTGCATAGCCAGGCTGATGGTATCGTCCAGTACTGTATCGCTCAGGTTCTGGACTATATCTTCGGTACTCTCTTCAGATGAACTCACTATATTACTCTCCATTTTCAGCAGGAAAAATAATTCTCAGTTCTGCAGGAACAAGATAAACGGCACACTACATCTGTGCCGAAATATACCTGGCTCCAGCCTTATTTTTCAAGTAGCTCCTCGCTTGATCGGCCGATGACGGCGGTACCTATGCTGGTCAATGAGTTGACGCTCTGTACAGTGCTTGTCTGGCTGGTGATATTAGAGTGCTGCTGTCCTGTGGTTGCGTTGTGTGCTGCATTACTTAATGCCTGACCTGTTGCCAGAAACAGATTTCCCATCGCTGAAGATGGCACACTGGCTAATGTCTGAACGGTGGTTTGGGTGATGGAGTCGGTGATCTGTTCGTTAACGGTGGTGCCGGTGATCGCTGAATCAGCTGTTGTTGTCATGAGGTTTATCCTTCAGGTGCAGGTGCAAGCCTGCGTGTTTTAATCATTTTAAAATTCAGACAGGTACAGATTATTGTTCTCCCTGCCGGTAGCGGGTATCTGAGCCTATCTGCACCGTGACAGAATCTGTGCAACTAAAGCCTGGCCGGTGGTGGTAATTGAATTGACGCCGCATATTGTGGTGGTCTGCATTAGCAAGTAGCCCTGCTGTTGGGCCAGACTGGCGTTGTGGGCCGTCAGTGACAGTGCATGGTTGCTGGCTAGTAGTAAGTTACTACTGGCAATGCCTGGTGCCATGGCCATGGTTGTCACGCCGACCTGGCTCAGGGTATCCGGTATCATCAGGTTAACGGACATGGTGGTGCTCCACTATGGAGAAGTCTGCTTGCTGATGGCCTCAATTTGTTCATTGATGGCATTCATCGCTTTTTCCAGCTGTTCATTTACGCTTTGGTAAAGGTTTCCCATTTGCTCGTCCAGTGGCCCTTCGCCTGTCGGCTCGATCGGTTGGAATGCGTCCAGCTTTTGCTGCGTGCCTGAGATTAGCTGAGCCACCTTTTCATGTTGCTGCTGTGACATTTCTTCAACCTTCGCCAGATATTTATCCACGCTGGTACTGGTGCTTTCTTCAGGCTGGGTGGTCATCGTTGTTCTCCTTGCTCAACGGGTAATGGCGGCAGGTTCATTTCTGGGTTGGCCTAACCGCTGCCAGAAGCTATTTTTCTTCGTTTTACCATCGTCGCTTAGATGAGCATCGTTATTCAGTGAGGGGTTTTTACTGCGAACAGAGGGGGCTGCTGTGGCCTCTTCAGTTGTACTGGCTTTAACGGCAATCGATGCTGGCTCCGGTATTGTTGGTTTTGTGGCCTGCAGGGTAGAGCTGGTCAGGGCTGGACTGGGGGATTCAGACGCCGTAGAGAGCGCTTCGTTGCTATTGTCACCGCCAGGTATAGTTGAGCTTTCTTTGGTAGAACGGGGTTCTGTTTTTGTATGGTCAGCCGCTGTAGCCGTTGTATTTTCAGGCTGCTCTGGCGACTCACTATTGGCTACTGCAAGCGGTGCCGTATCGTTGCTGACGTTCTCTGTTGTATTGGTAGGCTCACTCATTTCCTGCGAGTCACTTTGGTCTGTTGTCTGTGCTTCATTGGAAGGTGCTGGTGCTGGTGCTGGTGCTGGTGGGGCGGAGGGCAGGCTGCATTGTAAAATGCGGTTACAGGCAGAAGTGACAGATGTTGCCGCAGACATCTGCGCATTGAGTTGCGAGTTGATTGCGTTATGCATTGACAGGCCCAATGTCTCAGCAAAAGTGGCATCGATTAATCCTGTTGCCTGGTGATCATAGGACTGAAAAATACTGGCCGTGGGGCTACCAGCTGCCTTGGCTTCGTTCGCATCAGAATTAGTATCGTCACTCATTGTTAGCTACCTGTATTGGTGTGTGGGAACCACCCTTATCCTACGGATACCGCTGAGGATTAATCGGTCAAATCGATGCTGTCTGGCCGTAGTCTGGGTGTTAGTTGTCTTTGAATAACTTGGCTACCTGGGTACCTACGGCTCCAAAATTATCAGCCCCTGTGGTGACGACATCCTGGGCCTTACTGATCATGTCGGCGTACTTTAAATCGCCGGTTTCAATCAGGTTTGACAGCGCAACCCCGATTGCTGTTGTGCTCAGAGTGTTCAGGTTGCGCAGGTTGTCAGTGGCATCTGACATGGCCAGGGCACTAGACTGAGCGATGGCTTGCCGGGCCTCTTCATGAGGGGGGCGGCTGGGGGCAGCGGGTTGTTCTTCCATGTTGGACTCCATGTTTATTTATCTGTTAACAGGTTGGTATTGTTGACGGCTATGGAATTTAGCGTCGCCGGTGCATTCTAAAACTAACGGCTGGACTGTTACCGAGACCGTGTTTGCTGGCCGGTCACGATCAGGCTGTTCAAACCTTGTACGGTGGCTATCTGCAGCTGCATATCAGACATGACCTGGTCCTGGCCGGCTGACAACGCCTGGTTGGCTAGTGCATGTGTGGTTGCCATGGTCATATTTGCTTGCGCTATTGTCGGTGTGAACGCTGCAATTTCCAGGTCAATCGGCTGGAGGTGGCTGGTCATTTCAGACGTTGCATCAATGCTGTTCGTTTCAGAGGGTGTTACCGTCGAACCGGCTTTGCTGGGCGGTGGGGCGCTGATTTTTTTTGCTGCCATGATTGCGACTCCTTTGCGGGGCTGTAATGGCGTAGCCGGATAGAAGAAGTAAGGGCCTTAGGCCCTTACTCACGAAGCGATCAGCCTTTCTCGATGATCGACTCTGCGCTACGACCGATAACGGACGTACCTGTAGACATCAGGGAGTTAACGCCCTGTACAGTTGCCGTTTGCATCGTGATGCTGGCCTGCTGCTGATTGTTGGTGGCATTGTGGGCTGCGTTGCTCAGCGCCTGACCCGTAGCCATCAGCAGGTTACCCATGGCCATGGCTGGCGTTTCGCCAACAACTTTGGTATTTACCTGAGTGACGGAATCGGTGATCTGTTCGTTAACTGGCATGATTAATTCCTTATTGAAAGTATTAAAGCGTTAGATAGAAATGACGGATGACCGTTATCCCTTTTCGATAATGGATTCAGCGCTGCGGCCAATCACAGCAGAACCGGTCGACATCAGGGAATTGACCCCCTGAACTGTTGCAGCCTGCATGGTAATACCAGCCTGCTGCTGATTATTACTGGCGTTATGTGCCGCGTTAGCCAGCGCCTGGCTGGTAGACATCAACAGGTTGCCCATTGCCATCGCAGGTGTTTCACCAACGACTTTGGTATTTACCTGAGTAACAGAGTCAGTGATCTGTTCATTCACTGTTTTAGCAGCTTCAGTCATTATTCCTTCCTTCTATCAGAGGTGTTTTTATTACAGAGTCCGGTTAATTGTAGTGATCAACCTTTCTCGATAATTTCTTCAGCTACGCGGCCAACAATCGCGCTACCAGTTGCCATCAAGGAGTTGATACCCTGAACGGTAGCTGCCTGCATCATTACACTGGCCTGCTGCTGGTTATTGGTCGCATTGTGCGCAGAGTTAGCCAGCGCCTGGCCGGTAGACATCAGCAAGTTACCCATGGCCATTGCCGGTGTTTCGCCAACAACTTTAGTGTTTACCTGAGTAACAGAATCAGTGATCTGTTCGTTAACACCTTTGCTTGCTGCTGCTGGAGCTGGAGCTGTAGATTCAGACATGTCGATATTCCTTTTTGTGGTTAGTGGTTGTTTCGTTTATTACCAAGAGGGCTGAATACTATGATCAGCCTCCTTCAATCAGGTTGCGGGCCGTGCGGCCGGAAACAGCGGAGCCTGTTGCCATCAGAGATTGAATGCCTTGTACCGTAGCTGCCTGCCAGGTGATATTGGCCTGCTGCTGAGCATTAGTTGCATTATGGGCAGCATTCGAGAGTGCCTGGCTGGTAGACATCAACAGGTTACCCATTGCCATGGCAGGAGCGTCGCCTATTACTTGTGTGTTGACCTGAGTTACAGAGTCAGTTATCTGAGAATTAACGGGCATTATTGTCACCTTGTCGCTTAATTATAATAACCAAGCATTAGCCTGTGATTGCTTTCGCACCCATAACGTGCAAAAGGGAAACTGAATTATTAGTTGCTGCTTGTGTCGTTATGTTTGTCTCTTGTTGTTTTTTTGTTGCATTATGTGAAGCATTTGAAAGAGCTTGTGATGTAGCCTGAAAAAGCATGCTTTTCGCAATAGGAGGTGAAAATTCAACCAATGTGCTGTTTGCATTTTCAATGGCATTTTGTCCTTCTTTAGACATAATTTCCTCCTTGATATGTTTATATAGGCTGGTATTTATAGCTGCTCTTTTAGGGCAGCTATTGTCATAATAAAATTAGCTTGATACAGTGATTTTTCCGTCAGAGTAAGAGAGCTCTGATACAAAGTTTTCCTTGTTGTCGTACAATTTCCCACTGTCTTTTTTGTTATTCCATATTGCTGATTTTCTGCCAAATGAAAAGCCACCTGATTTTGGTTCAATAGTATTCGTATAGACGCGAATAGACTTTCCAGGGAGTAACAATGTACTGGCAGGAAAAATGAAATCCTGATCTTTTCCTGCGGTCACTCGCCAGTGGCTGATGTCAGCAATCGCATTCCCGTAGTTGGTTATTTCAGCATACTCATCGGCTTCACCACGGCCCTGGATACCGTCGTACTGGATTTCTGATATATAGACGATCTCCGCAGCATCCTGGCCATAGGTGAATCGGCATACTTCTTTTCCGCTGGCATTGAATAGCAGGCCCGTGTCACCTCGGTTATTCCACAGTGGCGTCTTACTTTTGAATGAATACTTTGATCTACGCAACGTGTATATTTTTATGCTATCACCTGACGCAAGAACCTCACTGTCTGGGAATATATAATTTTGGCCATCGCTACCAGCATTTATTTTCCACCCGGACAGATCTTTTTCAAAAGGTCCGATGTTCTCTATGCATATGTATTCTTCCAGTTTATTCTTTGTTGCTGCTTCTTCACAAATATGTGAAATGATAATTTGATGGTTTTCCACAGATTTTTTTGCTGTTTCCCACCAGGTGTTAACAAATGATCTGTTTAAAAGGCTGGTGCAATTTGATAATGACGACGTTTCAAGCCGTTTATAATGGTCGATGCTGATTGGGTCAGTATTTATTATATCTGATGATGAGGTTCTTTCTTTGTCTGAATTGGAAGCTGAGTTCATTTTTATTTTCCTGATTGGCTTCATTCGGTTAGCGGGGATTGATAATAATCACTGACTGCCTTTGTGACTTGGTTTAATCAATGATCATATATGTGTGTTATCAAGCTCACATATGGATGTTTTTATTGTCTTTGCTGAGGGATTGATTTGTTACCCCTGGTTGTTACATGAAAACTCTGGCAGGTTTATGATCCGCTCCGCATCGTCATAACATAAGCAGGGTTGCTTAGTGGTGCGTGGGTAATCAAGCTTTAATTAACAATCAGGAGGCGTTTTATGAAATATACAGTCGAGTCAGGGGATACGCTTAGTAAAATCGCAGGGAATTTACTAGGAGACAGCTCTCGTTATATGGAAATTGCTCAGATTAATGGTATTAGTAATCCTGACAATATTCGAGTTGGCCAGCAGCTGGATATTCCGAATGATGATAAAAATGACTCCGTTTTGATCCCGGCAGCTGGGGCGATTGCTGGACAGGAATTGATGCTGACGGCCCAGCAGCTGAGTGAAATGATGCCGGATGCCAGTGCCGAAGCGGTTGAACGCTATCTGATAGCTATTAATCAGTGTCTGAATGATTATCAGATGTCTACACCTTTACGTACCGCTCATTTCATTGCTCAGGTTGGGCATGAAAGTGGTTCATTTCGTTACGTATCGGAAAATCTTAACTATAGCGCCAAGGCGCTACGTTCAGTCTTTGGTAAATATTTTCCGGATAATAGTATGGCTGAAAGCTATGCTCGACAGCCAGAAAAAATTGCCGGGCGAGTATACGCAGATCGCATGGGTAATGGCAGTGAAGCTTCTGGTGATGGCTGGAAATACAGAGGGCGAGGGCTTATTCAGTTGACCGGTAAGGATAACTACCAGTCATTCAGTGACAGTATTGATGGCAATCTGCTTGCCGAGCCTGATAGTGTTGCTGATAACCCAGAGCTGGCAGTTGCTGCGGCAGGCTGGTTTTGGAACGTTCGTAAGCTTAATGATTATGCTGACCAGGATGATGTGCGTTCAGTAACACGTCGTATTAATGGAGGCTATCATGGGCTGACAGATCGTGAAACTCGATTGTCGCGGGCCAAGCAGGTACTAGGCTATACGGGCTGATTGCCTGTTTATTAACACCAGAAAGCCGGGCAAATTAGTATTTGAGTTGTCCGGCTATTTACCCATAATATCTATTTCAATCCCCCATTGTTTACTCGCTGCGTTGTTTCCTCAACCCGAGCCAGAAAAATTTAGACAGTATAATGCTGTTACTTTTTTCAGATGACTTCCAGCTCTTTCGCTACTTCATTTTTGTTAGCTGTTAATCGCAGTCTGACATTATTACGGTAGGTGCGTGGAGCCATGGCTGTGTAGCGGCGGAACATTTTTTCAAAATGGCTGAGATCAAAAAAACCTGAGTAGAGTGATACCTCAGTAATCATTGCTGCTGGGTTTTTTTCTATAAGCATCATCGCATGGCGAATTCGTAATTCACTTAGTAAATTTTTGAAGCGTAGATTGAGGCACTGTCGGAACAGGTATGACAGGTGAGAGCTGCTGATAAATGCCTGATCGGCAACGTCGCTCAGAGCAACCGGATCAGTGTAGTGGTTACATATATAATATATGGCGCGCTGTAATGCTGGAGGATAGTTAGCAATCACCTGCATATTACCAATGAATAACTGTTCGCTGATAATACCCAGGTTGGCCTGGGTTGTATTTTCAATCCGTTGACAGTCCATAATGCTCTGCTCTCTATTAAGTAAAAAGATGAGCAGAGAGACTGACAGCCAGCGCTGGCTAGATGCATAAGGAACAATCTCCCCCCTTAACTTCTATCCATAAGTGGCAGTGTGCTGGTAGTGGTGTCAGCGATGGGTTATGGCCTTCGGTGGATGGCTGAATATCAGCGCTTTCATTGCCTCATCCGTAGTAAAAAATACCTGCCCCTGGCCCATATGCTGGAAGAAGTCGCTGTGTGCCAGCTGGTCCTGCACCGGGCCTTTGATCTCGGCCAGGTGCAGGGTGGCACCGTCATTGCGCAGGTGAACGATCAGGTTTTCCAGCGTTTCCAGCGCGCTGGCATCGATAAAATTCACTGCATTACAGATCAGCACCACATGCTCGATGTTCGGCCGGGCCGCGCGCTCGGCCAGGATAAACGACTCCACATAACGGGTGTTGGCGAAGTACAGGCTCTCGTCGATGCGGATGGCCAGAATATGACTGCGGGTGCTGACGGCATGGCGGCGTTCATTGCGGAAGTGCTCTGAGTCGCCAACCCGGCCCACCACCGCCATATGGGGCTGGCTGGTGCGATACAGCAGCAACCCAATCGACAGGGTGATGCCGCCCAGAATCCCTAGCTCAACCCCCAGCGCCAGTACCAGTACAAAGGTGCCGAGCAGGGTCAGCGCATCGGCGCGGTTAAAGCGCCAGCTGCTGCGCAGGCTGTCGATATCGATCAGTGGTAACACTGCCATGATAATTACCGCCCCCAGCGCAGCTTTGGGCAGGTAGTAAAACAGCGGGGTGAAAAAGGCCACTACCACCGCCAGTACCAGCGCCGAGATCAGAGAGGCAATGGTGGTCTGGGCCCCTGCGCTGTAATTGACCATCGAGCGGCCAAACCCGCCTGCCACCGGGTAGGTGCCACTGACCGCTGCGGCCAGATTGGCGGCACCCAGTGCGACCAGTTCCTTGTTGGCATCCACCCGCTCGCGCTGTTTGCTGGCCAGGGCTGTTGCCACTGACACACTTTCCAGAAAGCCGATCAGTGCGATCAGCAGAGCCGGTACCAGCAGCGCCTGGGCCAGGCGTAGGTCAATGCTCAGCTCACCCAGTACTGGCAATCCAGCAGGTATCATCCCTACGGTAAGGACATCCGCATTGCTGTCCAGCGCCAGCAGGCTGACCAGCCCGGCGGTAAGGCTAATGGCGAACATGGGCCCGGCTTTGCTCAGCGGCTGGCTTACCCCGCTGGGCAGGCCCCATTGCTGCAGTAAGGAGCCGAGCCGGGCTTTACTGAACCAGAGGATCAGTACAGCCAGCAGTCCCAGCGCCAGGGTGGGCAGGTGGATATCTGCCAGGTGCTGGAACATAAAACCAAGTTGTTGATCTGCCCGCAGCTGGCGAGGAATATCCAGCGCCAGCAAATACTTGAGCTGGCTGATGGCAATCATCAGCGCAGCGGCAGTGGTAAAGCCGGAGATCACCGAGTGGCTCATAAAGTTAACAATGGAGCCCAGCCGCAGCAGCCGTAACAGTAGCAGACAGAGCCCAACCAGCAGGGACAGATGTACCGCAGCATTGAGTAGCGCCGCTTCCCCCTGACTGGCGTAAGGCGCAATGGTGGTGCCTACCATCAGCGAGGCGATCGCCACGGGCCCCACAGCCAGTGCCCGGCTGGAGCCGAGCAGGGCATAGACCATCAACGGCAGAATACCGGCATAGAGGCCATATTCGGGCGGCAGTCCGGCGAGAAAGGCATAGGCCATCCCCTGAGGCACCAGCATGATGGCGACAATTATCCCGGCCATGCTATCGCCGATCAGCATCTCCCGGTTGTAGTGCTTCAACCAGTTAAGCAGAGGAAGGGCGCTGTCTGTGTTGGACATGGCAGAGTACCTGCTGGTCATATTCGTTATGGGTATAAGGTTATTCTTGCTGATTATATACCTGTTGCTCGTTAACAGCAGCCAGTGTACTTGCCGTTTGTTCATGCCCTGCGTCCAGGCTGAGGTGCTGAGCGGTTGCGCAGCCATTTGAGTGTGCATGCTATAGTGCTGCCATCACTCAGCGTTGAGGCAGGAACCCGATGAGCAATCCCTGGCAACCGGAATTTACAACAGCGGATGTGGAAGTAACGGAACAGGAAGTACTGTTCGACGGCTTCTTCCAACTGAAAAAACTGCACTTGACTCATCGTACCTTTGCCGGTGGCAACGTGACGCTGGAGCGTGAACTGTTCTGGCGTGATGATGCAGTTGCGGTGCTGCTGTATGACCCGGACCGGGATGCGGTGGTGATGGTGGAGCAGTTCCGCCCGGGCGCCATTGATCACCCGCGCAGCCCCTGGTTGCTGGAAGTCGTAGCCGGGATGGTTGAGCCTGGTGAACAGCCGGAGCAGGTTGCCCGTCGTGAGGCCCGGGAAGAGGCCGGTGCTACACTGGGTGAGTTGATGCCGATCACCCGCTATATGAGCAGCCCCGGTGGCAGTCGCGAGTATTTGTCATTGTATTGCGCGCCTGTGGATAGCAGCACCCTGGGGGGGATTCATGGGCTGGAGGATGAGGGCGAAGATATTCGCGTGCACACATTGCCGGTGCAGCAGGCCTTTGCGCTGGTGGCTAATGGCAGTATCGACAACGCAGCCAGCATAATTTCGTTACAATGGCTGCAACTGAACCATTCACGACTTAAACAGCATTGGGAGGGCCCGGATGAAGTCGAAGTATGTGCCTGACCTGAGTCGTCAGATGGCGCAATGTGAAGCCAATTACTGGCGTATTCTCAAGCTGATGCCGGATTTTGATGCCTGCGATGAGCGCGAATTCCAGATCAGCCACGAGGCGATCAATGCCCGGATTAAATTACGGGTAGATGAACGTTTTGCCTACACCAGCACGCTGGAAATTTCTCAGCAGGACACGGGCGATTCACGCTGGCTGGAAGCGCCGGTGCTACAGGTACGGATGTACCACGACGCTTCTATGGCTGAGGTGGTGTGTGTGCGTCGGCGGCAGATGGCAGGCGTCTATCCATACCCTAACCCGCTGATGCACCAGCCGGATGAGAAAGCCCAGCTCAACAGTTATCTGGGTGAGTGGCTGAGCCACTGCCTCAGCCATGGTCATATGGTTGAGCCTGTCTATGCCCGCTGATGCACTGATTGTGCAGATCACCGATCTGCACCTGCAACCGGAGCCTGGCGAGTACTATCGTGGTTTTGATCTGGCCGCTCGACTGCATCAGGTGCTGGTGGAGGTTCGTCGTCGCTTTGAGCAGGTTGACCTGCTGCTGTTGACCGGCGATCTGACTCACCATGGTGAGGCGGCCACTTATAACTGGCTGGCTGAGCAGGTTGAGGGCGTCGCTGCGCAGACCTGCTGGATTCCTGGTAACCACGATATTGCTGAGCATATGACCGGTTCGCTGTGGCAGCGTTCACTGAGTCTGGCCGGCTGGCAGGTTGTATTGCTGGATTCCACTGCCGAGCCGGATGGATGTGGTTCGGGTGCGCTGGCTGACAGCGAGCTGGCGGCACTGCAGCAACAGCTGGCTGACAACACACAGCCCACGCTGGTGGTATTGCACCATAACCCGCTGGCCACCGGCAGTGCCTGGCAGGATGCGGTGATGCTCAGCAATGCCCCACAGTTCTGGCAAGCACTGACCGGCCATCTACAGGTGAGTGCTGTGCTGCATGGTCATATCCATCAGCAGTTTGAGCAGTATCAGGGCAGCGTAGAGGTATTGAGTACTCCAGCGATCGCGCCGCAGTTCAAACCGCAGCAAGCTGATTTCACCCTGGAAGATAACCCAGCCCATACGGGGCCGGCCTTCCGCTGGTTACGGCTGATGAGTGACGGCAGCCTGGACAGCGCGGTTGTCCGGCTCTGATTGTAGATGAAATCTGAGCACTGTCTGATCACCTGACTGCCTTTGTTATTACCTGTTGTTGCAGCCGTTGCCCCCCTCCGGTAACGTCTGCCGACAGCCGCAGGGAGATCACTTTTTGAAAAAGACACTCTTTATCTACGTCCATGGCTTTAACAGCTCGCCTCACTCGTTCAAGGCCCGGATGTTGGGCCAGATGATGACGCAGTGGGGCATGGCTGATCAGTATCAGGTGCCTGAGCTGAGCCATTGGCCTGATGAGGCGATGGCGACTCTGGAGGCGCTGGTTAAAACCCATAGCGACCGCCCGGTGGTACTGATTGGCAGCTCGCTGGGGGGCTATTACAGTACCTGGCTGACCGAACGTTACTTCCATGTGCGCACGGTGCTGGTCAACCCGGCGGTAACGCCGTATCGGTTACTGGAAGACTGGCTGGGTGATAGTGAAAATCTGTATACCCATGAACAGTACACCCTGACCCGTGAGCATCTGGAGCAGCTAATCGCGCTGGACTGTGAACGGGTATTGCGCCCGGAGGCGTACCTGCTGCTGGCCCAGGCGGCCGATGAAACGCTGGACTATATGGAGGCTGTGCGTAAATTTGCTGCCTGTCCAAAGTTTGTCCAGCCTGGCGGCAGTCATGGCTTTGAACAATTTGAAAATCTGATTCCGTCCATTCTGGCGTTTGCCGAAGGACGTATCGACCTGCCTGAAGAGACGCCGATCGCGTCGCCACAGAGCAGCTGAGGAAAATAGACACAGATGGGCCAATATACAGCCGACTCGATTGAAGTACTTAGTGGTCTGGACCCGGTAAAACGCCGCCCTGGCATGTATACCGAAACCGACTGCCCCAACCACCTGGCACAGGAAGTCATCGATAACTCGGTTGATGAAGCCCTGGCCGGGCATGCCAAACAGATTGATGTAGTGCTCGAAAAAGGTAACTACCTGAGCGTGACCGATGATGGCCGGGGTATGCCGGTGGATATTCACCCGGAGGAAGGCGTCAGCGGGGTTGAGCTGATCCTCACCAAACTGCATGCCGGTGGTAAATTCAACAACGACAACTACAACTTCTCCGGCGGTTTGCACGGCGTGGGTGTGTCGGTGGTGAATGCGCTGTCCAAACTGCTGGAAGTGGTGGTTCGCCGTGATGGCCAGGTGCACCGCATCGGCTTTTCCGATGGTGACAAGGTGTCCGAGCTGGAAGTGATCGACAGCTGTGGCAAACGTAATACCGGCACCACGGTACGCTTTCTGGCAAACCCGAAATACTTCGATACCCCGAAATACAGTGTTAACCGGCTCAAGCATATGTTGCGGGCCAAGGCGGTGCTGTGCCCGGGTCTGAAAGTAACGTTCAGTGATAAAACCGGCGCTAAAGTTGAAAAAGAAGAGTGGTATTACGAGGATGGCCTCAGTGCCTATCTGGAAAGTAATACCCAGGGCTTTGAGGTTCTCCCGGCTGCACCCTTTGCCGGTGAATTTAAAGGCACTGAAGACGCCGTTGAGTGGGCCATTCAGTGGTTGCCCGAAGGGGGTGAACAGACCGGTGAAAGCTACGTTAACCTGATCCCAACGGTGCAGGGCGGCACTCATGTTAACGGCTTGCGTACCGGCCTGCTGGAAGCGATGCGTGAGTTCTGTGAGTTCCGTAGCCTGCTGCCACGAGGCGTCAAGCTGGCGGCGGATGATGTCTGGCTGCGCTGTAACTACGTGCTGTCGGCTAAAATGCAGGACCCGCAATTTGCCGGTCAGACCAAAGAGCGGCTCAGCTCGCGCCAGATTGCCGGATTTATCTCCAGTGCGATCAAGGATGCCTTTTCTCTGTGGCTGAACCGCCATGTGGAGGAGGGCGAGCTGCTGGCCGAACTGGTGATCAGCAACGCCCAGAAACGACTGCGCTCCAATAAGAAAGTGGTGCGTAAAAAAGTCAGCGCCGGGCCTGCGCTGCCGGGCAAGCTGGCTGACTGTACCGGTAATGATGCCATGCAGGGCGAGCTGTTTCTGGTCGAGGGTGACTCGGCCGGTGGTTCCGCCAAACAGGCGCGTGATCGTGAATATCAGGCCATCATGCCGCTGCGCGGTAAGATCCTGAACACCTGGGAAGTAGAGCCCGCTCAGGTATTGGCCTCGCAGGAAGTACACGATATCTCCGTCGCGATCGGTGTTGAGCCGGGCTCGGCTGATCTGGATGGCCTGCGTTACGGCAAAGTCTGCATCCTCGCCGATGCCGATTCTGATGGCCTGCATATCGCCACGTTGCTGTGTGCGCTGTTTGTCCGCCACTTCAAGCCGCTGGTAGCGGCGGGTCATGTGTTTGTTGCCATGCCACCGCTGTACCGTATTGATGTGGCCAAAGAGGTGTATTACGCGCTGGATGATGCCGAGAAAGACAGCATCATCAACCGGATTCAGAGCGAACGTAAAAACGCCAAAATTGGCGTGCAGCGCTTTAAGGGACTGGGTGAGATGAACCCGCCCCAGCTGCGCGAAACCACCATGGCCCGCGATACCCGTCGACTGGTACAGCTGACCATCGAGACTGGTGATGACACTGCTGAAACCATGGATATGCTGCTGGCCAAAAAGCGTTCCGGCGATCGTAAAAGCTGGCTGGAAGACAAAGGCGACCTGGCTGAGGTGGTGTAACGGCCTGTTGTAGCAGCTCGCTCCGCGAGCGTCTGGTCGCGGATACTGGTCTCGTTCCCATGCACTGCGTGGGAACGCATACCCGCACCAGGAGGGCCAATGAAAAGACTGACGTTTGCATTGCTGTTACTACCGCTGGCGCTGCCGGTACTGGCGGGCCAGCCGGAAGGCTGGGCCTATCAGTTGTTTGTTGATCGCGAGTTGTGGCAGCAACAGCGGATTCAGGTGGCACCGCGTGTTCAGCTCGGATTGCTGGCGGATTCTGAAGCGGCTGGGCTGGATAGCGACGAAGGGCTGCTACTGAACCGGGCTGAATTGCTGGTGTATCGACCGCTGAAAGGGCGGGTGTTACCTGGCAAGGGTGCCAAAGCCGGGCCGATGCGGCAGCGCTGGGACTGGGGTTTTCGGCTGGAGGGGCGTTACGGCAGTGACTTTGCCCCGCTGTACGGGGTTGATGAGGGCCGTGATCAGCGGCTTAAACTGAGCCTGCCGCAGTGGTATCTGCAGGGCTATGCGCCGTTACTGGATGGCGTCACGCTGCAGCTGGGCAACTTTATTAGCCCGGTGGGCAATGAAAATGACAGCCCTAATGACCCGCCTCGGCCGTTTTACAGCCATAGCCTGGCATATGACTATGGCCCCAAACGCCATGTGGGCGCACTGTTTTCCGCCCGTCTGCCCTGGGCGCAGCAGCGCGGGCAATGGAGTGCTGATCTTGGCCTGGTGCAGGGCTGGGATAACCTGCAGGACAATAATGACCGCCCGACACTGCTGACCGGGTTGCACTGGCGGCGCCGGGATGGCCGCTTCACGCTGGACTGGGAAAGTCTGTGGGGCGTGGAGCAGTCGTCCGAACCCGGTCAGCTGCAGGCACCTTTTAAGGTACTCAGTGACACTGCTCGGCCAAGGCAGTTTCAGTCACTGACGTTACGTTACTGGAATAAAGATAAACGCTGGCGTACGGACTTCAATGTGATTGAGGGTCGTCAGCGTGGTGGTGATGCCGGGCCCGGACTGATCAGTACTGACAGTCACTGGTATGGCGCAAACCTGACGGTGGTGCGCCAGCTGGCCCCGCAATGGCAACTGGCTGGCGGCTATGAATGGCTGCGTGATCAGGATCATGCCCATAGCACGCTGCCCGGTGGCATTTACCAGAGTGGTCGAATCAGCCTTAGCTGGTTCCCTGAAGCCTGGTTACGAATTCGGCCCGAACTGCGCTATGACGATTACCGTCAGGCAGCGGGCCAGCCCGATCAAGATAACCGCTGGTTGCTGAGTCTGGATGCAACCCTGTTTCTGTGAGTTTGAGAATTAAATGAGCGTAGAAACCACGTTTGAGGGCGGTACCGAGCGTATCGCCTTGCGAGACTTTACCGAGAAGGCGTATCTGGATTACTCCATGTACGTGATTCTTGACCGCGCCCTGCCGAACATCGGCGACGGCATGAAGCCAGTACAGCGGCGTATTGTCTACGCCATGTCCGAACTGGGACTCAAGTCCACCTCCAAACATAAGAAATCGGCCCGTACCGTGGGTGATGTGCTGGGTAAGTTCCACCCCCATGGTGACTCGGCCTGTTATGAGGCGATGGTGCTGATGGCGCAGCCGTTCAGCTATCGCTATCCGCTGGTGGACGGTCAGGGTAACTGGGGCTCGCCGGATGACCCTAAATCCTTTGCCGCCATGCGTTACACCGAGTCGCGGCTGGCAAAGTATGCCGAAGTGCTGCTGCAGGAAGTGGCGCAGGGCACCGTGGAATGGGTGCCCAACTTCGATGGCACCCTGCGTGAGCCTTCGGTGCTGCCTGCCCGGCTGCCGAATATTCTGCTCAACGGTGGCACCGGCATTGCGGTGGGGATGGCGACGGATATACCGCCGCATAACCTGCGTGAAGTGGCCAGCGCCTGTATTCATCTGCTGGACCAGCCTCAGGCCACGCTGGACGATATTACCGCGCTGATTCCCGGCCCGGATATGCCCACCGATGCCGAGATCATTACCCCGCGTAAAGAGCTGCGCAAACTGTACGAGACTGGCAAAGGCTCGCTGCGGATGCGGGCGGTGTATCACAAAGAGCAGGGCGATATCGTGATTACCGCACTGCCGCATCAGGTGTCGGGTAACAAGATTCTGGAGCAGATCGCCCAGCAGATGCAGGCGAAGAAACTGCCGATGGTGACCGACCTGCGTGACGAGTCGGATCATGAAAACCCGACCCGACTGGTGATTGCGCCCAAGCGCGGTAAAGACGCCGATGAACTGATGCGTCATCTGTTTGCCTCCACGGACCTGGAGCGTACGTATCGAGTCAACCTGAACATGATCGGCGTGGACGGTCGGCCTCAGGTGAAAAACCTGCGCCAGATCCTGGTGGAGTGGCTGGGCTGGCGTACCGATATCGTTACCCGCCGGCTGAGCCATCGACTGGAAAAAGTTAACGACCGCCTGCATATCCTCGCCGGTCTGATGATCGCGTACCTCAATATCGATGAGATCATCGAGATTATCCGTACTGAGGATGAGCCGAAAACGGTGATGATGGAACGTTTCAATATCACTGATATTCAGGCCAACGCGATTCTGGACCTCAAGCTGCGCCATCTGGCGAAGCTGGAAGAGTTCAAGATTCGCGGTGAGCAGGATGAGCTGGAAGCCGAACGCAAACAGCTGGAAGCGATCCTGGGCAGCGACGAGAAGATGCGCAAGCTGATCAAGGAAGAGATTCAGCAGGCCGCCGAAGAACATGGTGATGAGCGCCGTTCGCCGATTGTTGAGCGTGAAGAAGCCCAGGCGTTTAGCGAAAAAGACCTGCTCAGTGCTGAGCCGGTTACCGTTGTACTATCAAAACAGGGCTGGGCACGGGCCGGTAAAGGCCACGATGTTGATGGTGCCGGGCTGAGTTACAAATCTGGCGACAGTTTCAAGCTGGCCTGCCACGGCCGGATGAACCAGCCAACAATGCTGCTGGACAGCACCGGTCGCAGTTACACCGTAGATACCCATACCCTGCCGTCAGCCCGTGGCCAGGGGGAGCCGATCACCGGTAAGATTTCATTGCCTAAAGGGGCGACGGTGGATGCCGCCTTTAATGGTCGGGACACTGATCAGGTGTTGCTGGCATCGGATGCCGGTTATGGTTTTATTGCCACTATTGCGGAGCTGAGCAGTAAAACCAAAAACGGCAAGGCGGCGCTGACACTGCCCAAAGGGGCGCAACTGGTTCCACCGATATTGCTGGAGGGGGACCCGGATCTCATGATTGCAGCGGTGTCCAACGAGGGGCGGATGCTGGTGTTCCCGCTGTCTGAGCTGCCGCAACTGGCCCGTGGCAAGGGCAACAAAATGATCAATATCCCAACGGCCCGTGCAGCCAGCCGGGAAGAGTTGATGACTCATATGGTGGTGCTGCGCCGTACTGATACTTTGCTGGTGCACGCAGGTAAGCAGCACCAGAAATTGCGCGGTGCTGATCTTGAACACTACATCGCTGAACGTGGCCGGCGGGGGAATAAGCTGTCCCGTGGTTATCAAAATGTCGACCGGCTGGAGGTTCTGAGCTCCGTCACGGAGCAGGATTGATCTGATCTGCTAAGTCCGACAGACGCCTGACACTACAGCAGCCCGCCCCTCGGGTTGCTGTTCTTTCGTATGGCTGTACCTCTCCCCACCTCTCCTCAAAAAAACTGAATAACCGGTCCTCCCTCTTCAACTTTGGTCTGTTTAGCTCTGGCGGCTTTCTTTAGATAGGCTTAGGGTCTGCCAGACTATGGCAACATCGCGGTGATACCACGGATGTGGTTGGTAAATTGTGAAAAGGGACAGCTGATGGAAATGAATAGCCATATTTTTGGTCAGGTTGCACCGACTCTGGCTCAGGCACTGGAGGGGCCCTGCGCCACCATGGCGCAGCGATTTCTGCTGGAGGGGCTGCAGCAGGCCGAGGTGCCTGTTGATATCAAGCAACCACTTAATCAGCAAGCCTGGTTGAATGATACACGGGCGCTGCAGGCTGTGCGTCAGCTGGAACAGGGGTTTCAGCAGGAGCTGCAGTCACTTGGCCTGGGGGCTGAAGCGCTAAAAATGCCGGTAGCTGCCGTGGCTGCCGCGCCTGCGCGGCGATTCCGACAGGTGGAGAACTACCGGCCGCAGATGTTTATCAGTGCGCTGTTCTTTGTCGCCTATTTTTTGATTCTGGGCGCCATTATTTATATCGAAGCCAGTGACTCAGTCAATATGCAGCAGGGTGAAAATTCGTTTATGGATCAGATTCAGATTCTGATCGGGGTATTAACGGCGGGAGTGGGTCAGGTGCTCAGTTACTGGTTTGGCGGCATGATGGGTACAAAGGATAAGGCAGGAACCGACTGAAGCGACTACAGTAAACGGACTTTTCGATGTGAAATATGATCAAAGATGCGACGAGGGAGAGGCGCAATGAGCATAAAGCATACGTTGTCTGCTGCGGGTACTGAGCTGGTTGTGGTGCTGGGGGAGCGGTTTGAGTTTGTCGAGGTACAGGACTTTCTGCAGCAGGTCTGCACCGAGCTTGATGAGGTGGAGCAGGTGGTGCTGGATATGTCAGCCGTGAGCCTGATCGACAGTGCCACGCTGGCGCAGCTGGTAAATATTTACCGGGTGCTACAGGGGGCTAATAACGAGCTGGCCTTCGAGGCACGTGGCTGCAGCACGATGGTGAAAACGGTGCTGGAAAGGGTCCAGCTGGACCAGCTGTTCGAACTGGTTTGAGCGCATCGTGGGCTGAATTCAGTCGGCTGCAGTCTCATGCTGTGCCGCGTTAGCCATCTGTTGACGATAGTGTTTAAGCGGTAGCATGTTATGTTTCTTCAACTGTGCGCGTAACTGATGGTAACTCAGCCCCAGGGCGTCGGCGGTAGGCTGCTGCTGGTAGTGATGCTGCTGCAGGGCGCGTGCAATCAGTTGTTTTTCCATCCGGGCCACCTGTTCGGTCAGGCTCAGGTTTGTCCGAGACTCAGTGTCTGGCTCTGACCGGGTTCTGACCGGCGGGTCTGTCATTATCTGGGCGGGCTCAGCGGCCAGCGGGGTTTGCCAGGGCGGGATAAACGGGTCCAGGATAATCTGCTCAATCGGGGCGTCAGGCGTTTCACTGCGGTATACGCTGCGTTCCACCACATTCTTCAGTTCTCGAATATTACCCGGCCAGGGGTGATGGTTTAGCGTTGCCAGCGCCTGTTCAGTGAAGCCGGGGAAGAAAGGCCGCTGCAGCTCCATGCACATCGCGACGGCAAAGTGTGTGGCCAGCAGGGGGATGTCACCCTCACGGTAACGCAGTGGCGGCAGGTGTAATACATCAAACGCCAGCCGGTCCAGCAGGTCGGGGCGAAATTCACCCTGCTCGGTCATTTGGGCGATGTCAGCATTGGTGGCCGCAATCAGCCGCACATCGACCTGAATCGTCTGCTGGCCACCCAGCCGCTCCAGCTCACCATACTCGATCACCCGTAACAGCTTCTCCTGCACCGGCGCAGAACAGGTTGCCAGTTCATCCAGAAACAGGGTGCCGCCGTCGGCGCGCTCAAAGCGGCCCAGGTGTAGCCCGGTCGCGCCGGTAAAGGCCCCGCGTTCATGGCCAAACAGCTCGGACTCCAGCAGGCTGTCACTCATGGCGGCGCAGTTGAGTTTGATAAACGGTTGGTCCCAGCGCGGGGATAAAAAATGTAATCGCTCGGCGACCAGTTCTTTGCCGGTGCCGCGTTCACCCAGCACCAGAACAGGCTTGTCCAGGCCTGCCAGCCGGGACAGCTGCTCCATCAGATCCATTAACTGGGACGATTCACCGAGCATGCTCTGTTTTGGTTTCATACACTCTAATCTGGTTTATTTGGCTTAAAGTTAGTCTATAAGACCACTGTAAGGCTATCGCTATATTTTATTGTTTTTATAAAAATCTATTTTATAACAATGAGTTAGTGTGTCTTTGTCGGTGTTGGCACGGTCCTGGCTATAGCTAAGGTAACTGACAACATGATGATGGAGACTGGACCATGGGTATTTTTTCCCGCTTTCGTGACATTGTGAATGCTAACCTGAGTGACCTGCTGGACCGGGCTGAAGACCCGCAAAAAATGATCCGCATGATGATTCAGGAGATGGAAGAGACACTGGTCGAGGTACGCACTACCTCGGCCAGAGTGATTGCTGACCGTAAAAGTCTGGAGCGTCGAATTGAAAACCTGCAGCTGGAAACCCGTGAATGGGAAGCTAAAGCCCGGCTGGCACTGAGCAAGGGACGGGAAGATCTGGCCCGCGCTGCGCTGGTGGAGCAGTCCAGCTGTGAAGAGATGCTGGCGTTGGCCGAGCTGGAGCTGACCGCGGTATCGGGCCATATTGCTGAACTCAATGATGAAATCGGCCAGCTGCAGCGTAAGCTTGATGATGCTAAAGCCCGACAGAAATCACTGGTGGTACGGGAGCAGACAGCCCGCTCTCGGCTGGATATTCGTCAACGTTTCAGCCGCGATAAACTGAATGAAGCCTTCGACAAATTTGATGCCTATGAGCGACGCATGGATAACCTGGAGGGCGAGGTAGAAGCGTTTGATCTGGGTGCTAAAGACCTGTCAGACGAAATTGACGATCTGGCGCGTACGGACAAGGTGGATGATGCGCTGGCAAAACTGAAAGCACAGATGAAAAAAGCCAATTCTGCTAACTGATCAGGGGTAAGCGAGTATGTCTGGACTGGTGTTCTTTTTTGTGCCGACGGTGATCTTTATGGGGCTGATCGCACCGCTATGGCTGTTGCTGCACTACCTCAGTAAAGGGCGTGCCGAGAAGGGATTGTCGGCGGCTGACCGTCAGGAGCTGGAAGCGGCACTGGCACTGGTCGACACACTGGAAGACCGTATCGAGACACTGGAGTCCATTCTCGATGCGGACCACCACGACTGGCGTCGTCAGGACGCCAATGCCAACCGGCACGGAGGTCATAATGCTTAAAGGCAAACATAACGGCTACGATATCAACCTCTATCGCAGCCCGGATAATAACTGGATAGGCGGTGTCTGCGGCGGTATTGCCGAGAATATCAACTGGCCAGTCTGGCTGGTGCGGCTGGTGGCACTGATGCTGTTTTCGGTGACCGGTATACTGGCGGTAATCGCTTACATTATCGCGGTCTTTCTGCTGGAAAAACGCGAAGTGCCGTTGCCGGGTCGGATGGGAAGTACCACGCGTACACAACACTCATCATCTTCCGGGCATACGCTGAAAGATACCGTGTTCAGTTATAAGGCAGAGCCAGGCAGCCAGGCCAGAGATCTTAATAAGCGCATGCAGCAGCTGGATCAGCGGCTGCAGCAGATGGAAACCTATGTCACCTCGCGTAAATATCAGTTTGATCAGGAGCTGAAGCGATCCTGAGCAGGATTAATTGCTACGCTGTTTATGAAAATGTCAGTAAACCGATGGTTTGCTGGCATTTTTTTTAAGCTATTGTTTATAAAACAGATCCTGCCATAGACGCACAGATTTAAGCGCTGTTTCATACGCCGTGTTTATGTTCTTTTAAATGCTAACTTACTGATTTTAAAGTTATATATATTAGATATAGGCGATGTTATAGCAGCCGGTTATGGCCGGGTACCCAGACTGGGTGCCAAATGCAGCACCGGTGGTGAAAGAAATAGCGGGTAACTGTTTGATTGTTACCACGATAGTGCTGGTAAATCCCTTTAATTTCCGGTGTATACTGACTGGCGGTGCTGAATTACGCCTGATCACCTGTTTCATTTTCGTAACAGATCCGTGGTGGGTTTGTTGCCAGTGTTCAGCATGATGTACCGATAGATAAAGGATTATAACGATGACACAGTTTCGCTACCCCTCACCCGGACTGGATGATCTTTTCTCAGGTGTATCCCAGCCGGTAAAGACCCTGGAAGTATTGCGCCACCTGTTGCAGGGAGCGATAACCCATGAGTTTGCAGCAATTGCCCCCTGTATGACTGCCCTGTGGTCGATTAAGCAGGTTGAGAGCGATGTTGCCCACTATATCCATCAGCAGGTGTTCAGCAAGCTGGCGCAGGCTTACCAGATGGCCAATCTGTTACTGGCCGTGGGTGGGGTGCCAAAATTCAGCGGTGTGCATGCGCCGGTCTACCCCTGTTATCTGCCAGGGGGTGAGGTTGGTCATCAGGTGAAGCTGGTGCTGGGCGAGGCGGATCATCACTTCTATCGCGACATACTCCCTGTGCTGGCGGTGGCGTCTCAGGCCCAGGCCCCGGCTGAGGGTGCGTCTATCGAGACAGTCGGTCAGTTTTATAAGGTGATCGAAGATGGTCTGGTGCAGCTGGAAGAACAGGCCCAGTTGCAGGGCGAAACCATCTTTAAAACCACGCCGGGCTATAAACAGGCGGCGCGCATGGGGTATGGCGTTGAAGGTTATACCCTGTTGCAGGTCACCAATCTGATGCAGGGGCATCAGGTGTTACGTCAGCTGATTGGCCAGACTGAGCAATCAATGCCGCCACTGCCATTTTCACTGGTGGCGCTGGGGGTTGAGCAGGCTGCTTTACCTGCTGTGCAACCGGTACAGCAGGCCGCCTCTGGTGATATGTGCTGGGCGGCGGTTGGCCTGACGACGGCGCAGCTATTTGATGGCTATTACTCCGAGCTGATGCGGGTGCTGGAGCGCAGCTTTGAAAAAGACGAGCGCATGCATCAGCGCTATCTGGATATGGCAAAACCGCTGATGCGTGATGTACTGCCAGCGCTGGCTAAAGCGTTGATGCAGTTACCCGCGGCGGTCGCGGCCAGCGAGCTGGCGGTGCCCCAGTGGCGTTACTCACTGGCAACGCTGGCACAGACTCAGCAGCAGGCCGAGCAGTTACAGCAACAGCTGAACACGCTGGAGGCTGGTCCGGCCCTGAGAGTGGAAAATCTGAGCCATGTGCTGGGCCAGATCAGCGCCCAGATGGCTGTGCTGGATTAATCCCGTGCTACCGCTGCCGACAATAATGCAGCGGCAGGGCGGTGGTATCGACAATCTTGCGCATCAGGAAGGCTGACTTTACCCCGCTAACCCCGGCGATTCGGGTGATCTTTCCCAGCAGAATATCGTGATAGCGGTCCATATCCGGCACCGCTACTTTCAGCTGATAATCGGCATCATGGCCGGTAATCAGATAACACTCTAGCACCTCGGGCAGTTTGGCGATCTCCCGCTCGAAGGTTTCGAAGCGTTCCGGGATATGCTTATCCATGCTGATATGCAGGATCACCATCAGGTTTAAGTCCAGCGCTCGCTCATCCAGTCGTACCACCCGTTGCTGAATCACCCCGGATTCTTCCAGTTGCCGTACCCGGCGTGAGCAGGGCGCGGCGGTCAGCCCGACCCGCTCGGCCAGTTCCTGATTAGACAGCGCGCCATCGTCCTGCAACGCCTGCAATATTTTCAGATCAAATCGGTCCATCGTGATGCTGGATTGCATTATTTTTACTCTGCGCGCAATTTATTGTAAGTGTTAATCGTAAATGCTTTATTAATTTTGCGCAATTTATGTTTATGGCGCTAAACACGATCGGTAATTGCGCCGGGCTCTCTCTACAATAGCTCTTGTGGGTTACGGCAGCTTTCCCATCCTTATTGTGAGAAGCAACATAACTCTGCAGGCCAATCAGCCTGTGGTGGAGCAACCGCCAGAAGCGGGCGTTTCCGGGCTTTTCCACTGCCTAGCGGGCAGGCCCCTGTACTCCAGAAGGGTACGTCAGACATCTCCCTCGGGGCTTACGCCTCGGGGGAGGTCATCCAGATCTCTGTTTTAACCACCCTTGATACTAACGCCGACATTGAAGCCACCACTAAAAAAACAGGACAGCAGCATGTTTGATCACCGTAAGTACCGCCCGTTTGAACCCGTTCGTTTGACCGACCGTACCTGGCCGGATCAGCAACTGACTGCCGCGCCAGACTGGTGCAGCGTGGATCTGCGTGATGGTAACCAGGCGCTGATTAATCCGATGAATGTGGAACAGAAAACCCGCATGTTCGCGTTGCTGGTCAAGTTGGGTTTCAAAGAGATTGAAGTGGGCTTTCCTGCAGCCTCACAGCCGGACTTCGATTTCGTGCGGGCACTGATCGAACAGGGCCATATCCCCGATGATGTCACCATCCAGGTGCTGACCCAGGCACGGGAAGATCTGATCAGCCGCAGTTACGAAGCATTGGCTGGGGCAAAAAGTGCCATCGTCCATGTGTATAACTCCACTTCTACGGTGCAGCGCGAGCAGGTGTTTGGCCGCGACCGCGACGGTATCAAAGAGATCGCCGTGCAGGGTGCGCGTTGGGTGCGCGACTATGCTGCACGTTATCCACAGACGAGCTGGACCTTCCAGTACTCGCCAGAAAGCTTTACTGGCACCGAACTGGATTACGCCGTTGAGGTGTGTGACGCGGTGATCGAACAGTGGCAGCCACAAAATGGCCAGCCGGTGGTGATCAACCTGCCTGCAACGGTTGAAGTGTCCACCCCCAATGTCTTTGCTGATCAGATCGAATGGTTCTGCCGCCATATCAGCCAGCGTGAGCATATCCGCATCTGCCTGCACACTCATAATGACCGGGGTTGCGGTGTGGCAGCGGCGGAGCTGGGTGTGATGGCCGGTGCGGACCGCATCGAAGGCACTTTGCTGGGTAACGGCGAGCGTACCGGTAATATGGATATTGTTACCATGGGGATGAACCTGTACTCCCAGGGCATCGATCCGGAACTGGATTTCTCCGATATCAAAGAGATCATCGAGGTAGTGGAATACTGCACCGAGCTGCCCGTTGCTGCCCGCCACCCCTGGGCGGGCGAGCTGGTGTACACGGCCTTCTCCGGCAGTCACCAGGACGCGATTCGAAAATCGATGAACTACCACGCCGAGCATGGCAAAACTGACAGTCACTGGGACGTGGCTTACCTGCCCATCGACCCGCGTGATATTGGTCGTGAATACGATGCTGTGGTACGGATCAATAGTCAGAGTGGTAAAGGCGGCGTGGCGCTGGTGCTGGAGCGTGACTTCGGTATCGCTTTGCCAAAATGGATGCACACCGAAGTCAGCAAAGTCGTACAACAGGCCGCCGAAGACAGCGGAGTAGAAGTCTCGCCTGCTACGATTAAAGCGCTGTTTGATGCCCACTTCGTCCAGGCTGAAAGCAGCTGGCAATTACGTGGCTATGATCTGCATACCGATGATCATCAACTGCGTGCCCAGTTCCGCATTGGCCAGGTCAGCTTTGCTGGCGGTGGTGCCGGGGTACTGGAAGCGTTGTGTGATGGTCTCAGCCGTCAGTACCAGGTACAGATTGCTGTCAGTCAGTATGACCAGCATGCCATCGGTGAAGGGACGGATGCTAAAGCACTGGCGGCGATCTCGGTGCAGATTGATAACCAGCAGATCAGTGCTATTGCGATTGATGAAGACACCTCAACTGCCACCTTACAGGCGTTGCTGACGGCCTTCAGTCGCAGCGGTATTGAGGCGGTGATTGCTGCCTGATATACCAGCGTTATATATAGCAGCGTCAACGCCTGGCCAATGCCCCAGGGTTATTGGCCAGGCTTGGCTGCTATCATTATTTATCTGTCGAATATTCATCGTTCCAGGGTACGCTTTGTCCCCCCCTGTGCTATATCCGAATATTTGAGCCTGAGAGCCGTTTAATAACGGCTCTGCTGGACCGAAGCGCGCTCTTTGGTCTCCGGCAGGCAGTGCGCCAGATACCCCTGACGTTTCCAGATCAACGCTTCATAAAGTTCTGAGAAATCAGTTACGACAGAGTTGATTACCGATGGCAGCGCTAATAACCGGTCGCTCCATTGTGCGATTTTTGGTAATGCCTCTCTGTCAAAAACCGGGATGTGGCGGTCAATAAGCCCCAATCGTACGAATAAGGGTGCGTAGGCCGCATCGACTAATGAGAAGTCATCACCATTAAAGAACGGGCCTTCACCGATCTCCGCCTCCAGCATTTCAAGTTTTGCTTTATTCGCGTTCACTACGTTATGAAACGCTTCCTCGGTTTTGGCGGTTGTCATGTGCAAAGTGTCCACCAGACAGTTTGAGCTGAACTCGATCCAGCTCCGGTTAAATGCACTCTGTATTGGTTTAGTTGGGTGAAGCCGAGCGGGTGTGAGTTCATCAACGAGTTCGTTGATCACTGCCGACTCGTAAATTACATGGTTGCCGTCCACTACTAACAGAGGAACTTTTCCTGTTGGAGATAAATCCAGGAACCAGGCAGGTGGCTCTGACAAGTCTACGTAGCGGATACGAAACTTCACTTGCTTGTGCAAAAGCGTGATGACAGATCGTTGTACGAATGGACATAGCTTGAAGCTGATCAGTTCAAAATCTACAGTAGCCAGCGTTGTGAGCTTTTCGTGGGCGAGGTGCTCGAAATGATCTCCGAAGTGTTGCAGTAATGCTTCCTCACTTACGCCAATGTCATACGCTGGTGATGTGACGCTGCGCGCGCGCTGGACCTCGAGTACAACCACTCCCCGAACCTCCTCTTTTAGAGGTCCCCATTGCTCGAAGTGCTGGTGTATTTTTGGATACAGGTCATCGAACGCAGGCGAATCCCGCTTTATATATTGCGCCGTACCTTTGAATCGAAATCCTGTTCTGGAAAGCGGATCAACGATGTTTATTTCAAGCGAGGGATTACGCTGCAGGTTCGACACGGTATCAGGCGATCGGATGTCACCGAACAGGATGTGATTATCGTCCAGAACAACCATCGTCCCCTTTGGCGACAGGTTCGGCGTTCCATCCTCGTCGACTGTTGCGACGAACCCCAGGCGCTGTTGCGCCACCAGCTGTTTCATTTCATCCGTCAGGATACCCATCAGTGATACTCCATTGTTCATGTTGAGATTTACTCAACAAGTGTCTGAAAACTATTTTTTAAAATCTGACTGATGAACCGCCATCGGTGACGATTGATGTAACTGCGGCAGCTGTTAACTGTTTTATCGCGCCGCGTATGAACAACAGAAATGCCATCATGTGTTAATGATCCGGTTCAATAAGCGGATATTAAGCCCGCAACATATGTGATTAAATATCACATTGCTCTTAATAGTTATGAATATATTTCACTTATGGACAAACTTAATCTGCTGAAGCAATTTGTTGTATCCGTTGAGCAAGGTGGATTTGCCGCCGCCGCTAACCACCTGGGTTTATCCCCCTCGACTCTAAGCAAAGGCATCGCCAGGTTAGAAGAGCACCTGAGCTTCAAGCTCTTTCACAGGTCGACCCGGCAGGTAAGCCTGACCGAAGCGGGTGGTCGATATCTGGTTACTGCGCGACGTATCCTCATGGAACTGGAGCAGTGTGAGCAACAGCTCCAGCAGGCTAATGAGGAGCCCAAAGGCCGGATAAAAGTAAACCTGCAGGTATCCTACGGACGCCTTTATGTGATGCCGTTACTGCAGAGTTTTAGTCAGCAGTACCCAGACATCGAGCTGGAGCTGTCATTTAACGACAGCTATGTTGATATGCTGGAGCAAGGGATTGATCTGACAATTCGCAGTGGCAGCCTGGAGGACAGGCGCCTGGTCGCTCGAAAGCTGAGTCCCGTCGACTTTTTGATCTGTGCTGCGCCCGATTATCTGACAAAGAACGGATGCCCATTAACCGCAGCGCAGTTCAAGGATCATCCCTGGATTCGCTTTCGCTATCGACAGACGGGACGATTAATGCCAGTGACAATGTCCAGTGGAGGTGTGGAGCAACACTATGATCCAGGACAGCAATTTATTGTCGATGATGGCGAGGCCTTGGCTGAACTTTGTGCTCAGGGGTTAGGGCTAACCCAGCTGCCCCATTTTATCGCCCGGAACTGGCTTAAAGATAATCGTATTGTTCCGGTCCTGCCTTACTACCGGCCACAGCATCATGGCGTATACGCTATTTATCCAAAGCGTGAATTTTTGCCGGCAAAGGTCCGGGTACTAATCGAATTCCTGATTCAGCAGATAGAAGAGAGTGGCGAGAGCGTTTACCGTACCTGGGCAGAAGAGCTGGAGAGCTACTCGGGCCCAACCTAAACCTGCCAGCTGGGCAGGTCACTTTTGTGGAGCCTGCTCGTCGAGAACAGCTAAGGTTACTGGCTGCACCTTGCTATCACTGTATTTACACGTCGTATCCGTCGCGCTTTTTTGTCTGGTTGTCGGTGCTGGCGCAGTAGTCGTATTTACTCTACAGGTTGAAAAAAACGATAACAATCACTGTTAATAAAAAATCAGTCGCAGCTGTCCCTGGCAGTAGCTTTCGCTTGATAGCGAAAAGTTAAAATAATAAAAAACGCCGAACCCGCAGTCACGGCGTTTGATTATCTACCTCAACCACACAATCAGGCGAACGGCTGAAAGCGCTCATCCAGTGGCGTATCTGCAACATGGTTGGTGAAGTTACTCATCACTTTCTGGCTGATTCCCAGAATAATTTCCAGCACATTTTTCTGACTGTATCCGGCACTGTAGAACGCTTCGAGTTGTGCTTCACTGATCTGGCCGCGCTGGCGAACCAGTATCAGGGTGGTCTCGCGCAGGATTTCCAGTTTTGGCTCGGCCAGCGGTTGCTGATCCCGCAATGCTTGTGTCAGTGCTGGATCAACTTTCATCGCATCCGCAATCATCGCATGGGCCGGCACGCAGTAATGGCACTCGTGTTCGACATTGATGCTCTGCCAGACCACGGTCAGTTCTTCTTTGTTGAAGGAGGTTTGCTGAAACAGCTGGTGCAGTCGCTGGTAGCCTTCCAGCAGTTGTGGTGACTCGGCCATCATGCCATGCAGGGCCGGAATCATACCGAAGCCTTTAAGGGAATTTTCCAGCAGGGGCTTGCTGGCAGCGGGGGCGCTGTCCATGGTGTGCAGGGTGAATGTGCTCATGGGGCTGATCTCCAGTGTATAGGGACAGATACACAATATTTGAACATGAACGACTGTTCAAGGCATAATTTGAATAATTATTCATCAGTAGTGAGTTCAGGAGGGCAGGATGGTGAATCCAGCAAAATTTGACCGCCAGCAGGTAGTCGAACAGGCGATGCTGCTGTTCTGGCAGAAAGGCTTTCATGCCACCTCCATGCGACACCTGCAGCAGGCGGTTGATTTGCGCCCCGGCAGCCTGTACGCGACCTTTGGCAGTAAAGAGGGGTTGTTTCGTGAGGCGTTGCAGCAGTATGCGGCCCACGGGGAGCGGCTGCTGGCTCAGTTACATGCGCAGGAAGGCTCGGCATTGCGAGCGCTGCAGTTGTTTTTTCATCAGGCGATCATCGAGCAGGGGGGAAGGGCTCCCAGCCGGATGTGTCTGCTGGCCAAAACCGTGGCAGAGCTGACAGATGCCAATGCTGAGCTGTTAGCCGAAGCCCGACGCCAGCTGAAGCGGATGGAACAGGCATTTTTGCGTCTGCTGCAACAGGCGCAGTCGGACGGTGAGCTGGCATTGGGGTGTCTGCCGGAGCAGCTGGCGCCGTTTCTGCAGATGCAGATGATGGGGTTGCGTGCCTATATGCAGATGAGCTGTGACCCGGCGGCCGGTGAGCGGATGTTGCAGCAGGTGTTTATGCCGCTGCGGGTGGTGCCGTCATGAGGGCTGGCTATCAGTGGCAGGGTGTGTGTTGATGGAATTGATCGACAGTCACTGTCATATGGATTTTCCGATCCTGCGGGCCCAGGCACCGCAGCTGCTGGACGCTGCCCAGGCGGTGGGTGTGGGTCTGGTTGTGGTGCCCGGCGTCTTGCAGGATGACTGGCTGGCATTACAGCGTTTTTGCCGGGCGGACAAACGGCTGGTGCCTGCGTTTGGCCTGCATCCCTGTTTTATGGCGCAGCATGGTGATTTTACTCAGGCATTGCTGCAGCTGGACGCGCTGTTAGCACAGCCGGACACGGTGGCTGTAGGTGAAATCGGGCTGGATTTTTTTATGGCTGATGTGGATCGAGGCGCGCAAATGACGTTGTTTCAGGCTCAGCTGCGGTTAGCGCAGCAGCACCAGCTGCCGGTGCTGCTGCATGTGCGTAAAGCCCATGATCAGGTGCTGGCGCTGCTACGGCGGTTGAAGCTGCCCAGTGGGGGGATCGTTCATGCGTTTTCAGGCAGTGCGCAGCAAGCTCAGCAGTATATTGAGCTGGGTTTTGTGCTGGGGTTTGGCGGCACGGTGACTTACGCGCGGGCCAGCAAGGTGCGTCAGCTGGCGAGCACGCTGCCACTGGCAGCGATGGTGCTGGAAACGGATGGGCCGGATATGCCATTAGCGCAGTATCGGGATCAGCCGAACTGTCCACAACGGGTACGGGAGGTGGCGCAGGTGATTGCGCAACTGCGCGGGATTTCGCTGGAGGAGGTGGCGGCGGTGACCACGGCCACCGCTCGTCAGCTATTACTACAGCGCGTTGTTTGAGCCGTAGTGGTCGGTATGGGCCTGTTTAAGCAGGTTCCACAGTTGAGTTGTACGCTCAGTGATGGGTAGTTTGTATTGATACTGCAGGCCTGGCAGTGGCTGAGCGGTATAGGCCTGGTCGGCTGGCTGTAGCACCAGTTTCATCAGGCCGCGCACGGTGTTATTGGTTTCGATCGTGCTGCCATAGGCTTGCTCGACCTGTTGCAGCAGGTGGCTGGAGGAGGCGATCAGGATCAGATCCTGACAGAGGTTGGTTTCCCCCCGGCAGAACATGCGACTGTTAGCATCCAGTCGATAGAAACTGGTGTCCTTGGTGGTATCAGGTTTCAGGCTCTCCATCGAGAGGCAGCCGGTCAGGGTCAGGGCGGTCAGCAGCAGCGCAGCGAACTTCATCCGTTATTTTTCCTGGGTCAGATTGGCAAAGGCTGGGCGCAATGCGCTCAGCACATATCGTCAAATGGGTTTTCTACATTCAGATCAACAGCTTTGGCGTAGCCTGGCAGCTGGATCTCGCCATGGCTGATGCTAAGGTCTTCACCGCTGAGCACATTGTGGTCATAACGGTAGATCGGCCGCGCTTCACCGCGCAGGGACTGCTGTTCGTAAACGGCAGCCTGTTCAATGGTGGCTTCCTGCTTGTTACGCAGGTCTTGCATGGCTTTCTCACCATGGCGACGGCTGAGCAGCTGCTCGGTGATCGCCGGTGACAATACCGGGGCCGAGGCGTTGTTACCGCCAAACCCTTTGGAATTCAGCAGTACGGTGTCCATGCCATTAACGCCGACTTCCAGGTGCTGCAATGGCAGCAGCAGGTTGCTCTGGTGGACATCATCGGCAATCACGCCGGTGGTGGTCAGGCCCGGAATAATACCGTGTGCCCAGACGCCCAGCGAGGTGGTCAGCTGATCGCCACCGGCGGTACCCTGGGAATGGCCCAGATACGCCTTAACGGCGGATACCGGCCAGTGACCAATACCATAGGCCTTGGCAATCTCGTTGATCACATGGGACTCAGTGACCCGATTCTGCGGGGTGCTGGTGCCATGAGCCTGGACGAAGCTGCGCTGGCGCAGCGACTCAGTCCCCAGCATGTTCTCGACCAGTGCGGCGGCTTTACCCAGGGTGATGTAGTTACCAATACCCGGAGCAGAAATCGATTTTTTGTGGCCGTCGGCATTCACAAAGACTTCAGGCACACAGCCGAAGATCTGTGCGCCCATTTCCAGTGCCAGATCATCCGCCATCAGCAGAATAAACTGGCTGGATTCACCAATGGTGAAGCCGCAGTTGTTACCGAATGGGCGGCAGGCACGACGGTAATGGGCGGCGGTCAGTTCGTTAACGCCATCCAGCGCCCGCAGATCTTTGTCTTCTGCCAGTGCGCCCATGGCACGGAAGCCTTCGATCACCTCAGGAATCACTGGTGCATCGCTACCGCCAACCAGCACGACTTTACGTCGACCGCTGCGAATATCATCGACACCGCTGCGCAGGTTGTAGAGGAAGGTGGCACAGGCACCCAGCGCGCCGCCGGTGGTGCCGACACTGCCAAGCAGGTAGGCGTTGATAAAGTCAGCGGGCATCTGGGCATAACCCAGTGGCATCTGCTTTGAGGTGGTGCGCTTGCCGATCGCCGGATATTTGGTTAATCCGCCAAAGCCGAAGTCATCCAGCTGGCCGATAGAGTTGCTGGCGTAGACGGCAATCTGATCCGGACGCAGGCGGCTGGCGATATCTTCGAAGGCCATACCGCTGGAGAACAGTGCGTCGGAAGCACCGTAAACGGTCATCTGCAGGTTGCGCGGATGGTTGCGTGACTGGTACAGCTTGCCGGGCTTGAACCCGGTTGGCAGCTGACCGGCTGACTGTACCGGTGCCTGTTTGCTGTCCGGGAATATCACCTCCAGCGCGCCGGTGACGATAATGTCGAACAGTCCCGGGCTGCTTTCAGTTACCTGCCAGTTGGTGGGAATCTGCAGCGGCATCTGGCGCTTGCGCAGCTGGAAGCGAATGTCGCCGTCCGGGTTGCTGGCGCTGGCCGGGCGATTGAACATGACGTTGTTTACGTCAAAGCAATCTTCCTGAATCTGGCGAATCAGGGTGTTATTCCGCACCTGCTGCTCAATGTCTGCGGCCAGCGCCTGGGCGCTGATCGGTTCACCGGCGCTGTTCAGGTAGCTACCATTTTCATAGCGGCTCAATCCCATCAGGGCAGCAAGGCTGAGAAGCGTTTCGGTGCGCTGCTGATCAGACAGGCTGTCCATGATCAGGCGACGATAGGCATGGTGGAATGATGCGCGCCCGGCTGGGTTTATGCCGCCAAAACCAACGATAACGGGTAGCTGTGCCAATGACTGGTCCTCGGGGTGGTGTACTACGTGTGATACCTTGAGGTGTCGCCTATGTCCCGTCGAGCATGTAAATTGAGTGCGTGTGGGCGGGGCAGCGAACGCCTGTTACAGACGCAACATTCTATCCATTGTTGGCGGGGCTGGCCAGACTGAAATCAGTGGGTTGAGCGTTGTCAGCTGGGGTTAATGCTGCACTGCATAAAATTAACCACTATTTATCTGTCGGGTTGGCAGGCCTGTGGTCGAGGGTTTTTGTTAGTAAATAGCATGAGCCAGAGTATGACAGGCGGTAAACTCGCAGTCTGAATTGCCGAGTTGCGGGCTATATGGAAGCCTGCGCTGGTTCACTGGAGTACGTGATTATTATGAAAAAACTGACGATTGCTGTTGTGCTGGCCGCGGCGACCCTGGCGGGTTGTCAGACAACAGACCCTTATACCCGGGATAGCAAAACCAGCAGTACAGCGACCGGTGCCGGTATTGGTGCCCTGGCCGGTGCTGTACTGGGTGCTGCGGTATCCAGTAAGAAAGACCGTGGGCGTGGGGCGCTGACCGGTGCACTGGTCGGTGGTGCTGTGGGTGGCGGTGTGGGCTATTACATGGATCAGCAGGAAGCGCTGCTGCGTCAGGAGTTGGAAGCAACGGGCGTTCGTGTTGAACGGGTAGGGAAAGACTCTATCCGGTTGATCATGCCGGGCAATGTAACGTTTGCCACCGGTGCGGATCGTCTGCAGCCCCGCTTCCACCGTACGCTGGACTCGGTTACGCGGGTGTTGACTGAATTTGATCGTAGTCTGATCGAAGTGGCCGGGTATACCGACAGTGTCGGCAGCTTTGAGTCTAATCAGCAGCTATCTGAACGTCGGGCGTTTAGTGTGGCGGATTATATGATTGGTCAGGGTGTTCGGTCTGCCCGTGTTAGCACGCATGGCTACGGTGAGCGTTATCCGGTGGCTGGTAATGATGTTGCGGCGGGTCGGCAGCAGAATCGCCGGGTAGAGCTGAGCATTCGCGGCCAGATCTGACAGATCCAGCCGCCAGCGGGGCGAGAGCTTAGCTCTCGTCCTGTGCAAAGCGGGCCAGCAGGCCTTTCAGACGGTCGGTCGACTCGTTCTGTGCTTCTTCCAGGCTGGCATTGTTATTTGCCAGCTGGCCTTTCTCTTCTTTCAGCTCAGTCACTTCCATTCGAAGCAGTTCAACTTCGTCAAGCAGCTGACCAATTTTTGATTCCAGTTGTTCCAGTAATTCTTTGTGCATGAGTCTTCCAATATTCAGGGGGGCGAAAGGCCTGATTATACGGTTCTTTACAGAACGGTGAAATGGATGCGACTGGAGAATATCGTCACAGAGGCTGTTTAAAACCGACTCTGTGACTCATGTTCGAACATCACTTACCAGGCTTTGACGACGTCGCCCTCTCTTATATTCAAAATGCCTGAATCCTGGCTTAAGCGCGCCGTGGAAAAGGTGGGCTGAACCTCTTCTATAATCGCGGTAGCACGGGTATTTGTCAGTTGTTCCTGGGTCATCAGGCCGTCGGTGTAGGCGGTGGAGCGGCGGTAGACGGTGACTTTGTCACCACGAGACAGGCCATCCAGTTTACCTGCTGTAATCCACAGGGTGCGGTCATCAGTGCGGGTGATGCGCGCAGAGAACGGGCGGCAGCGCAGTTCTTCGGCGACTTCTTTATTCATCTCGCCGAGCAGCATTTCGATTTTCTGGCCATAGTCACTCTGGCCAAACGCTGCGCTGCTAAAGCCGGTACGGAATTCGGGTTCGTAGTGCCACAGGCCAGCTGTCTGGTAGCGCTTTTGCCACAGCAGTGCACCAGTGTAGCCATCATGCAGGAACAGGTCGAAGGACAGGGTGCGCAGATGTTTTTTACTTTTGTAATCCAGCCGGTTGTACAGGTCGATAAAGTAGTTGTCCTGCTGAGCGGCACGCTGGTCCACCATCGACATATCGCGAATGACGCCTGACACAATGTACTGAACGTTCAGGTTGCGGCTGTTGGCGACCACGGTGGTGAGTGCGCCGTTGTCGAGCTGGCGGCTGGCAGCAGTCTGCAAATTGGGATGCAGATTGATATTGGTCGCATTGATGGGCTGCAGAAACTCGATGCCCTGCATCCGTTGTAGCAGTTTACGGCTCAGGCCATGTTCAATGTCGGCCAGGCCGCCGCGGTTGGCCTGGGTAGGGCGCTCCAGAGGGAAAGCCGCAATGGCCACGGATTTAAGATAACGGTTGCTGTTACCATTCTCGCAACCGGTATCGCTGTTCACGTCGGCCTGAATGCGGACTATGTACTGGCGACCGATCACTTTTTTGTCGAGGATTTTGATATCGCTGACTCTGCCCAGCGTCGCGATCTGCATATTATCAACTTCGAGAATGCCATCACGCAGGTGCTGGTTGCTGCTGACATACACCGCGGCTTGCATGGAGGCTTGTTGAGTCGCATCCTGGAGCGCGGCTTCTTCTGCAGACGTCAGATCATTATCCAGAATCAGGGCTCTGCCTTCTGCGACGACGGTAACGGCAGGTGCCAGGGTTGAAAACAGTAATGCAAAGAGGCTAAAAAACAGAGGTAACAGGGCGCTATACATGGTTTAAAAGTCCGCGGTCCATCAGGTTCAGGCAACATTATTTACATTCTATCGGCGATTCAATCTAATGCGATAGTTAAAAATCACTGCTCCATGCCGATACTATAGGGCTACGAGTTTTAATCTGTTCTGATTTGATCAATGGCTTTGGGGCTTTTGTGATAGATTACGGCTGATAAGCGAATATAGCGGAGACGATGGAATGAGATTTTTCCTGTTACCTCTGGTGGGCGCCTTAATGTCTGGTGTCGCCACAGTGGCGCTGGCAGGTGCGCAAACAGAGCCATTCTTTCCTCAGGGCAAGGAGCAGCCTCTTTATTTACAGGACTCTGCTTTAGTCACGCCAGCAGAGGTCGCTGATGCGACGAGTACGGAGCCAGCGGTAGCTGTTGATACGATGGAAGCTAGCGCGCAGACTGTGATGGTGCCGCCGATGCCGGTGTTGTCTGACCCGGTCAGTGTGGCGACCCGTGATATAGGGGCGCTGATTGAAGAAGGCCTGAATCAGGCGCGCGTTCAACGCCTGCCGCTGGCGGTGATGCCGTTTGTTGAGCGGCCTCACGTACAAAAACAGAATGCACTGGGTGAGCGGATCAGTGAATCGTTTGTTTATCAGTTGCAGTCTCGCGGGTTTAACCTGGTGGACTACCGTGCTGTGAGTATGAATACCACGGTCAAGTCTGCACTGAGTGCTAAACAGCTATCCGGTTTACGCAGTCGTTTTCGGATTTATTTTGTCCTGACCGGCACCTATGCCCGCTATCCAGACGGTATTGTGATTAATGCCCGGGTGCTGGATACAACAACTCGTCAGGTGGTTGCCAGTGGGCAGGCGCATATAGCGAATGATCAGCTGGAAGGGGCATTGCCGGGATATGATCCATTAACGGCGATGCGCAAAGGGATGATTATTGAAAATGCTCAGGGGCCGGCAGGGGTAAAATGATGCGATTGATTAAACTGGGGCTGGTTACAGCCTTGCTGGTGTTGCTCAGTGGTTGTGAAACCATAACCGAGTCGGCCAAAGAAATTGCGTCGTCAATGCCGAGGTCTGGCGATCGGCTGGTACAGCAAAAACCTCAGCCACCGCACTGGGTGCGGGCAACAGGCTATGCGCCGATCAGCCTGCAGCCAGGCAAAAGCCGTGAGCATAAGATGATTGTAGCGATGCGTGCGTCCAAGTTGCGGGCGTATCAGGAGCTGGCAGCCATTGTGCATGGCCAGTACCTGTTCGGTACGTCGCGGGTTAAAGATATGATCGTTGAAAGCGATCAGTTCAAGGCGGCAGTGTCGGGGATTGTACGGGGTGCGCGGGTGGTGAAAACGTTCCCGATTCAGAAAGACACCTATGCGACAACGCTGGAAGTGGATATGAACCAGGTGCAACGTGCCTGGGTGGATATGAAAGTGGCGCGTTAATGTGAACGCGGCGGTGAAAAAAGGCGCTTAAGGCGCCTTTTTTATGCTCTGGCTATAATGAAAAACTTCTTTCAAGGCAGTGTTATTTACCGGTTTTCTGAGCAAATTTTTCCAGCTGTTCGGCAGTGGCTTGCTGCTGGTGTTTTTCTTTCCAGTCGTCATACGGTTCGCCATAGACCCGTTCACGTGCGGCATCGTAATCGACGCTTTCGCCACGCGTATCTGCTTCGGCCATATACCATTTGGACAGGCAGTTACGGCAGAATGAGGCCAGGTTCATCAAATCGATGTTCTGTACCTCTTTATGGCTGTCCAGGTGGGACAGCAGGCGCCGGAAGACGGCGGCCTCAATTTCCAGTTCAGTCTGTTTGTCCATGACGGTGTCCTCAAAAAATACGGCGTTTATTGTTGCTGGATATGTTCGTCCAGTTGCTGGCAGAGCTGATTCTGCAGGCGATGGCACAGTTCGGGGTCCGAAATTGGCTGGCCCTGCTCATCGGTAATAAAGAAGAAATCTTCGACCCGTTCGCCCACGCTGGAAATTTTTGCTTTGCGTACAGCGATCTGATTTTCGACGAAAATACGGCCAATGCGGGCCAGCAGGCCGGGGCGGTCGGCGGTCTGGACTTCAAGAATGGTAATCAGCGCGGTGGGGTCGTTACTCAGCCGAACCATGGTGCGGGTAGCGAACAGTTTCAGCTGGCGTGGCACGTGGTGCTGGATAATGGCCGGATAATCATCGGGGTCGTCGAGCTGTTCCACCAGGTGGTTGGCGATGTATTCCAGCTGGTCGGGGTTTTCCGATAGCGGCTCGTCGTTGTCGGTGAGTACGGTGAATGTGTTGAGGGTATAGCCGTTATCGGTGGCGATAACACGCGCATCCTGGATGTTCAGGTTGAGCTGGTCCATTGCGGCCACGGTGGCCGCAAACAGATTAGGCAGATCGCGGCTGTAGATGAAAATCTCGGTCGCACCTTCGTAAAGGCGATGCGAGGTCTGGCGAATCAGGATCAGCGGTAGCTCTTTATCTGTGTGTTCCAGGATAGCGCGGGTGTGCCAGCTGATGCTCTGGGCCGTTTCGCGCAAAAAGTAGTCATCACCCAGGGTGCTCCAGAATTCCAGTACGCTAGATTCATTCAGCCCCTGGCGCTGCAGGCTGGCCATGGTTTCGTGCTGTATCTGTTCGATACGGTCTTCTTTGTTGACCGGGCATTCCAGTCCGCGACGCAGGGTGCGTTTTGTTTCGGTGTAGAGTTGGCGCATCAGTGTGGCGCGCCAGCTGTTCCACAGGCTGTGGTTGGTGGCGTTGATGTCGGCCACGGTCAGTGCGTAGAGGTAATCAAGATGCAGCTGGTCGCCCACCTGACCGGCGAAGTGATGGATGACTTCGGGGTCAGAAATGTCTTTACGCTGAGCGGTCATCGACATTAGCAGGTGGTTGCGGACCAGCCAGGCAACCAGCTGAGTGTCCCATTTGCCAAGGTGATGGCGCTGACAGAACTCAATGGCATCGCCGGCGCCGAGCTGGGAGTGGTCACCGCCCCTGCCTTTGCCGATATCGTGGTAGAGACCAGCGATATACAGCAACTCGACTTTGGGCAGCTGATTGGTGATGCGGTGCGCAATCGGGAACTGTTCGCGATAGTCCCGGTGACGGAACTGACGCATTTTCTGGATCACCTTCATGGTGTGCGCATCAACGGTGTAAATATGGAACAGGTCGTGCTGCATCTGGCCGACGATCTCGCCGAACTCGGGCAGGTAACGTCCCAGGATGCCGTAACGGTTCATCCGTTTCAGTTCACTGGACACGCCTTCCGGGGAACGTAGCAGTTCCATAAACAGGCTGGTGTTACGCAGGTCATTACGGAATTCGTCGTTGATCAGGTAGCGGTGATCGCGCAGCAGGCGGATGGTGGAGGCGCGCACGCCTTTGATTTGTCGATTCTGCGCGATCAGTACAAACAGCTCCATCAGTGCGAACGGAGTGTGCTCGAACACTTTATCGTGGGTGACTTCGATAGCGTTGTTGTTGATCTGGAAGCGGTTATTCAGCTCTTCGATGTGCGGGGTTTCATCGACTTTGATGATCGCTTCATAGAAGTACTGCAGCAGCATGTCGTTGAATTCGGACATCGCTTTAGCGACCCGGTAGTACTTGTTCATGAACTGCTCAACGGCCAGGCCATTGTCCTGGTCTTTATAGCCGAAAAATTCGGCCAGGGTACGCTGATGGTCAAACAGCAACCGGTCTTCACGTCGCCCGCAGAGCATGTGCAGTGCGTAGCGTACAGTCCACAGATAAAGCTCGCCGCGGTTCAGGGTGTCCAGTTCTGACTCGGTGAGAAAGCCGTGATCGACCAGGTTACGAATAAAGGTGGCGCCGAAATGGCGCTTGGCGACCCAGCCGATGGTCTGCAGGTCGCGCAGCCCGCCGGGGGAGTTCTTGACGTTGGGTTCCAGGTTATATTCGGTGTTGTTGGTTTTCTCGTGGCGGCCCTGCTGTTCTTTACGCTTGGCTTTAAAAAATTCTTTGTCGGTCCATGCCCCTTCGCTGGTCACCCGCAGGTACATCTGCTCGTGGAGCAGGGTGTTACCGATCAGGGTGCGTGACTCGATCAGGTTGGTGGCGATGGTGATATCGTTGCGGGCTTCGTTATAGCACTCGTCCAGATTGCGGACGCTGGAGCCAATGTCCAGTGACAGATCCCACAGCAGGGTCAGAAAGCCGCTGATTGTGTCGTTATAATCTTCGGCTTTGATGCCGTCAACCAGGATCAGAATGTCCACATCGGAGCGCGGGTGCAGTTCGCCGCGGCCGTAGCCACCGACGGCAATCAACGCGACGTGTTTGTCGTCGGGCCAGTCAAACAGTTGCCATGCCGCGGTGAGTACCTGATCGACAATCCAGGCGCGACCGTAGATAAGTTGCCGGATGTCGCCACCGCTGCGAAAGCGCTGGTCCATTTTTTCCTGCGCAGTTGTCAAGGCGTGCTTGAGTACGGGCAGCGCGTGGCGGCTGGCCGCTAGCTCGCGATGCAATTCAGCAGGGTTCAGAAGATCGTGGTCCTGGATCTGTTCTGGAATGGGCATGGCGCTCTCGTAACGGTTGGTTCAGATTATCCCGGGCTGATCAGAAGCTTTCTTCTGAGCGCCTGGTCAGGACTTCATAGCCGTCGGCGGTCAGCAGAATAGTATGCTCCCACTGAGCTGACAGGCGGCGGTCGGCGGTGGTTACGGTCCAGCCGTCCTGGTTGGATAGCTTGACCTGGCGTTTGCCAGCATTAATCATCGGCTCGATGGTGAAAATCATGCCTTCCTTGAGGGCTTCGCCAGTACCGGCTTTACCGTAATGCAGTACCTGTGGCTCTTCGTGGAAGCCCAGGCCGATCCCATGGCCACAGTACTCACGTACCACGCTGTAATGGTGTTTTTCAGCGTGTTGCTGAATCACCGCGCCAATGTCGCCCAGGCGTACCCCTGGCTTCAGCAGCTCCATTGCTTTATAGAGGCATTCCTGGGTGACTTCAACCAGACGCTGGGCATGGGGTAGCGGTTTACCAACAAAGAACATCTTGCTGGTGTCGCCGTGATAGCCATCTTTGATCACGGTGATATCTATGTTGACCAGATCACCGCTTTTCAGTGCCTTGTCATTAGGGATGCCATGACAGACGACGTGGTTAACCGAGGTACAGATGGACTTGGGAAAACCGTGATAGTTCAACGGTGCTGGAATGGCGTCCTGAACATTGACAATATAGTCATGGCACAGCTGGTTCAGCGCGTTGGTGGTGACGCCAGCCTGGACATGGGGTTCGATCATCTCCAGTACGTCGGCGGCCAGCCGGCCTGCGATGCGCATTTTTTCTATATCGGTAGCAGTTTTAATGATAATGCTCATGATGTCCTTAACTATTCTTCATATAGGCAGCGTCTTTCCGGGCTGCCAGCGCGAGCCGGTCTGAACCGGTTGCTGCAGGTTCTGGCGTTAAATGAGCCCGTGTGGGCATCTGTCTGTTACCGGTATTCTATCCGGTTGTCGGCCGATGTGCGCTGTGTTGCGATACTTTGGCCTGACTCTGGCTGGAGATTGTAGCAACGCCGCAGGCTCAAGCCAAAAGAAGCGCTTTAATCCAGCGCTCGCTTGTGGTTTAATTCGCGCTCGAAAATTGCGCTTGACGCAAAAATTACACACGGTCCGAGACATTTGTCAGGGTGCCCATCCGGGTTTGCCAGATGCGGATTGTGGAAGCAGAAACCCAAACATTATAGGAATTATCATGGCTAAAATTAGCATGCGCGACCTGCTCAAAGCAGGTGTACACTTCGGTCACCAGACGCGTTACTGGAACCCGAAAATGGGCAAATACATTTTCGGCGCTCGTAACAAAATCCATATCATCAACCTGGAGCACACGCTGCCAGCGATGAACGGTGCGCTGGACGTTGTTCAGAACATGGCTTCAAACAAGAACAAGGTTCTGTTTGTTGGTACTAAACGCGCTGCCGGTAAGATCATCAAAGAAGAAGCCCTGCGTGCGAGCATGCCGTTCGTAAACCACCGCTGGTTGGGTGGTATGCTGACGAACTACAAGACTATTCGTCAGTCTATCCGTCGTCTGCGTGAGCTGGAATCCCAGAGCCAGGACGGTACGTTCGAGAAGCTGACCAAGAAAGAAGCGCTGATGCGTCAGCGCGAAATGGAAAAGCTGGACCGTTCTATCGGTGGTATCAAGGATATGGGCGGCCTGCCGGACGCTCTGTTCGTAATCGATGTTGACCACGAGCGTATCGCTGTTAACGAAGCCAACAAACTGGGTATCCCAGTTATCGGTGTTGTTGATACTAACAGCAACCCTGATGGCATCGACTACGTAATTCCGGGTAACGATGACGCTCTGCGTGCTATCCAGATCTACGTTAAGTCTGCTGCTGACGCTTGCCTGGAAGGCGCTTCTGCCGCTACTGGCGAGAAGAGCGAATTCGTCGAAGTCGAAGCACCAAACGCCGCAGAGTAAATCTGCTGTAACGCGTTCCGGGTATCTTCGGACTGAAATACAGAGGGGGGCCTAAGGCTCCCCTTTTTTGAATTTCTGTTTTTATTCGTAAAATTTTGAGGGGTAAACCACCATGGCGATTTCCGCTAAACTGGTTAAAGAACTGCGCGACCGTACGGGTCTGGGTATGATGGAATGCAAAAAGTCTTTGGCTGCTGCGGATGGCGACATCGATAAGGCGATCGAAGAGCTGCGCAAAGCATCTGGCATGAAGGCGGCTAAAAAAGCTAGCCGTACTGCTGCTGACGGCATTGTTGTCATTAAAGTTGCTAGCGACAACAGCTACGCTGTTGCCGTTGAAGTTAACTCTGAAACTGATTTCGCTGCCCGTGATGAAGGCTTCCTGGCGTTCACTCGTCTGGTATCTGAAGCAGCCTTCGAAGCTAAAGCGACTGATGTTGCTGCGCTGATGAATGGCGAACTGGAAAATGCTCGCGAAGCACTGGTTCAGAAAATCGGTGAAAACATCACTGTCCGTCGCGCATTCCTGGTTGAAGGCGCTATGGTTGCTGCTTACGTTCACAGCAACGCTAAAATTGCTGCAATTGTAGAGCTGGACGGTGGTGACGCTGACGTTGCTAAAGATATCGCTATGCACGTAACGGCGGTTAATCCGCAGGTTGTGAGCAAAGAAGATATGCCTGCTGATGTTGTTGCTAAAGAGAAAGACATCATCATGGCGCAGCCAGATATGGCATCCAAGCCTGCTGAAATCGCTGAGAAAATGGCGACTGGCCGTATCAACAAATTCCTGGCGGAAAACAGCCTGGTAGAGCAGGCGTTCGTTAAGAATCCTGAGCTGAAAGTAGGTCAGTTTGCTAAAAATGCAGGCGCTACTGTTAAATCTTTCACTCGCATCGAAGTGGGTGAAGGTATCGAAGTTGAAGAAGTTGACTTCGCTGCTGAAGTTGCGGCACAGCTGAAAGGCTAAGCGCGTAACCCCTCCGGTTGTGCGCGGCATTGGTCGTGCGCAACCTCGATCTTTCCTGCTACACTGTTGACCCCCTTGAGTGGAGAACCTTGCATGCCTGCCAGTGATAAACAATCCAGATACAAGCGTATATTGCTGAAACTTTCCGGTGAAGCCCTGATGGGTGACGAAAATTTCGGCATCGATCCGAAAGTGCTAAATCGAATGGCACTGGAAATCGGTCAGTTGGTCGGGATTGGTGTTCAGGTGGGGATCGTTATCGGTGGCGGTAACCTGTTCCGCGGTGCGGCACTGAGTGCGGCTGGAATGGACCGTGTGACCGGCGACCATATGGGTATGCTGGCAACGGTGATGAATGCGCTGGCCATGCGCGATGCGCTGGAACGCAGTAATATTTCTACACGGGTAATGTCTGCGATTCCGATGAGCGGCGTTGTCGATCACTATGACCGTCGTCATGCCATGCGGGCACTGGCGCAGGGTGACGTGGTGATCTTCTCTGCTGGTACCGGTAATCCATTCTTTACCACCGACTCTGCCGCCTGTCTGCGCGGTATTGAAGTCGAAGTGGATGTCGTGCTGAAAGCGACCAAAGTTGATGGCGTTTACACGGCTGATCCGATGAAAGATCCAAATGCGACGCTGTATACTCATCTGAGTTTTGATGAGGTGCTGGAACGCCAGCTGGGTGTGATGGACCTGACGGCCATCTGCCTGACCCGTGATCACAAGATGCCGATCCGGGTCTTTAATATGAACAAGCCGGGGGCGCTGGTTAATCTGGTTGTCGGCGGTAATGAAGGAACGCTGATTGACTGCGGTAAAGCGGCAGCAGGAGAAGCAAATGCTCAATGAGATTAACCAGGATGCGCAGGCGCGCATGCAGAAGAGTGCTAACGCACTGATCGATAACTTCAAAAAAATTCGTACCGGGCGTGCACACCCAAGCATCCTTGAGGGTGTGATGGTGCCGTACTACGGTTCCGATGTGCCGCTGACTCAGGTGGCTAACGTATCGGTTGAAGATGCACGTACTTTGAGCATCTCGCCATGGGAAAAGCCGATGGTCGGTGCTATCGAAAAAGCGATCATGAAGTCTGATCTGGGTCTGAACCCGGCGTCAAATGGCGATATGATCCGGGTGCCAATGCCAGCGCTGACCGAAGAAACCCGTAAGGGCTATATTCGCCAGGCACGTAAAGAAGCTGAAGGCGCAAAAGTCTCAATCCGTAATATCCGTCGTGATGCAAACGGTGACTTTAAAGATCTGCTGAAAGAAAAGGAAATCACTGAAGATGATCTGCGCCGCGGCGAAGATCTGATTCAGAAACTGACGGACAAATTTGTTGCTGAAGTAGATTCGCTGCTTGAGAGCAAAGAAAAAGATCTGATGGAAATCTAAGGTGTAGCGGGGCTGAAAAGCTCCGCACTGTTAATTTATGGCTGCAAACGAAACTCTTTCTTTGCCTGAGGGTAAGGAACCGCCAAAGCATATTGCCATTATCATGGACGGTAATAATCGCTGGGCCAAGGCACGAAGGCTACCGGGTATTGCTGGTCATAAGGCTGGTGTCGATGCTGTGCGGGATGTTATCAGGGGTTGTGCGGAGCTTGGCGTAGAGTCGCTGACGTTGTTTGCATTCAGCTCTGAAAACTGGCGGCGCCCGCCGTTGGAAGTCAAAGCGTTGATGGAGTTGTTCAAGCTGGCGCTTGATCGTCAGGTGCGCAAGTTGCATCAGCATAATATCTGTTTACGTGTACTGGGTGATTTGTCTGGGTTTAGTGGCGGGATTCAACGCCGAATAGCCTCAGCCCATGAGCTAACACGTAATAATACCGGCCTGAAACTTAATATCGCTGCCAATTATGGTGGGCGCTGGGATATTGTTCAGGCAGCGCAGAAGCTGGCGCAGCAATGTGCTGCGGGTGAACTCAAGCCTGAACAGATTGATGAGCAGTTGTTTGATCAGCAGCTTTCGACGGCGGGTTTACCAGAGCCAGATCTGTGTATTCGCACCGGTGGTGAGCAGCGGGTCAGTAATTTTCTGATCTGGCAGTTTGCCTATGCTGAGTACTACTTTACGGATGCTTTCTGGCCTGATTTTGGCCGGGAGCAGTTATTAGAAGCGGTTGCTGACTTTGCAAATCGTCAGCGGCGCTTCGGTCGAACGTCTGAACAGGTGGAGGCAGATTCGAGTGCTTAAACAGCGCATTCTGACAGCTCTTGTACTGGCGCCACTGGCAATCTGGGCATTGTTTTTTCTGCCGCTTGACCAGTTTATGGTGTTATTTGATGTTGTATTGCTGATTGCCGCCTGGGAGTGGTCAGCATTATCGGGGCTGAAGCGTGTGCTGCCGCGGTTGTTGTATGTCTTCAGTCATGCGCTGGCACTGGCATCGATGCATCTATTGGCGGTGTACTGGTTATCGCCGCAACTCTTTATTGTACCGTTACTGATGTGGGCGATGGCTCTGTGGTGGGTCAGTCGGTATCCAGCCGGTGGTATCTGGCAGGTGATTAACGTGCGCCTGTTGCTGGGCTACCTTGCACTATTGCCGTGCTGGCTGGCGTTCCTGGCGATTAAAGCACATCCATGGTCTGATCAGTTGCTGCTGGTGTTGCTGCTGCTGGTCTGGGGCGCCGATGTTGGTGCATATTTCTCAGGCAAACGCTTTGGTAAAACACGGCTGGCTGCCGTGAGCCCGGGTAAGACTCGCGAAGGGCTTTATGGTGGTATGGTAGCCTGTCTGCTGGTCGGTCTGGGGGCTGCGCTCTACTGGGAACTTAGTGCTGCAGTGGCAGTCTATCTGGTAGCGCTGGCGCTGGCGACGGGGTTGATTTCCGTATTGGGCGATCTGTTTGAAAGTATGCTCAAACGGCATTGCGGCCTTAAGGACAGTGGTAATATCCTGCCTGGTCATGGTGGTGTAATGGATCGCCTGGATAGCCTCACGGCAGCAGCTCCGATGTTTGCACTGGGTGTGCAACTTCTTCCGGTTTAATTAAAAGGGCATCTTCATGCTCGATCTTCTCCAGACAATATTAGCCACCCTGGTGACCCTTGGTATTCTGGTGACCATCCATGAATGGGGTCACTTCTGGGTCGCGCGGCGGTGTGGTGTTAAAGTGCTGCGCTTCTCGGTTGGCTTTGGTAAGTCGCTTTACAGCTGGGCTGACCGCCAGGGTACAGAGTATACGATTGCGGCTATCCCCCTTGGCGGCTATGTCCGGATGCTGGATGAGCGTGAAGGGGATGTGCCTGCCGATGAGCGTCATGCGGCGTTTAATAATAAGCCACTCTGGCAGCGTATGGCCGTGGTGGTGGCGGGTCCACTGGTTAATTTACTGTTTGCGGTGTTTGCTTACTGGCTTATTTTCCTGGTCGGTATCAGTGCTGTGAAACCGGTAATTGGTGAGGTGATACCTGGTTCTCCGGCCCAGCAGGCTGGAGTTGAAGCTGGTTATCAGGTGGTGGCCGTCAATCAGCGGCCTACGGCTTCCTGGGAAGATATTAATTTACAGCTGGCCAGCTGGATTGGCGAAGACACACGTATTGTCCTGGATCTGCAGCATTTTGAGCGCGAGGAACGTCGCGCGGTGCCGGTTGATCTGCGCCAGTGGCAGGTGAATCTGGAATCCCAGAGCCCGCTGAATGCTTTTGGTATCATTCCCTGGCGCCCGGCTGTGCCGCCGGTGATTGGTCAGTTGCTGGCCGATGGGCAGGCGGTTTTGGGTGGTTTGGCCAGCGGAGATAAGGTGCTGTCAATTGATGGTACTTCTACCCCGAGCTGGCAGGCGCTGGTTAAGCTGGTACAACAAAGCCCCGATCAGGCGCTAGTGTTCCTGGTGGAGCGTTCCGGCCAGCAGGTCGAGCTGGTGATTACGCCGGGCCGCCGAAAGGGTCCGGATAACCGCTCGCTGGGCTATATAGGTGCTGGCGTACAGCAGGTCGACTGGCCTCAGAAGATGCAGCATGTACGACAGTTTGGCCTGTTTGAGGGTTTTGTTGCCGCGCTGGCCAAGACGGGTCAGATGATTAGCCTGACGCTGGACTCCATCTGGAAAATGATCGAGGGTGTCATCTCGGTAAAAAACTTGAGTGGCCCGATAACCATTGCTAAAGTGGCTGGGGCCTCTGCGGCTTCGGGTGTTGAGGCCTTTGTCGGTTTTCTTGCCTATCTCAGTATCAGTCTGGGTGTGCTGAATCTGTTACCTATACCCATGCTTGATGGCGGTCATCTACTGTACTATCTGGTAGAAGCTGTACGGGGTAAACCTGTCGCAGAGGAGGTGCAGTTATGGGGCCTCAAAATCGGTATGGCGATTCTGTTTTCGTTGATGGCGGTTGCGATTTTCAATGATGTCGCGCGACTGTAATGGCGGCGGGCTGTCTTTCTTTTCTAACGGATAAAAGAAGTACTACATGAAACGCGGGATTCGGTTTCTGGCTGCGCTGACCCTGTCGGGTGCGTTAGTGCAGAACGCACAGGCTTTTTCAGTTACAGACATTCGCCTCGATGGCCTGCAGCGCGTTGCGCCGGGCATTGTTTTTCGGAATTTTCCGGTTAATACGGGTGATGATATTGGTTCAGCAGAGCTGGCTGAGGCTATTCGTCGGCTGTTTGCATCGGGCTATTTTGATGATATCCAGGTGTTACGCGATGGCGATGCAATAATATTGCAGCTGCATGAACGTCCAGCAATCAGCAAAATTCGTATCGATGGCAATGATGTCATTGAGACCGAAGATTTGCTCAAGGGCCTGAAAGAGAGCGGCCTGCAGGAAGGTGATGTTTTCAAGCGGGCAACCCTTGAAAAAATCCGTACGGATCTGGTACGCGTTTATGCTGCGCAGGGCCGTTACGGTGCACAGATCACTACCGAAGTTGAGCAGATCGGCGGTAACCGTGTCGCATTAAACATTGATGTTAACGAAGGTAAGGTTGCGACCATTCAGCATGTAAATGTGATTGGTAATACAGTCTTCGATGACGAGAAGCTGGTGGATCTGTTCTCTCTGAAAGAGAGCAATTTCTGGAGTTTCTATAAAAAAGACGATGTTTATGCGCGGCAGAAACTGGCGGCAGATCTTGAACGCCTGACTTCTGAGTATATGGATGCCGGTTACCTGAACTTTTCAGTTGACTCTGCTCAGGTCTCAATTACCCCGGATCGAAAGCATATCTACATCACGGTTAACATTACCGAAGGTGATCAGTATCGGGTCAGTGATATCAATCTGGCCGGTAATATGGTGGTGCCAGAGGTCGAGCTGGCTAACCTGATCGAGATTGAAAACGGTGCGCTATTTTCCCGCCGGGCCATGACTGATGGTCGTGAAGCGGTGGTCAAGCGACTGGGTGATGATGGCTATATGTTTGCCAATGTCACGCCCATTCCTGAAGTGAATGAAGCCGACAAAACGGTTGCCATCCGTTATCTGATTGACCCGGGTAAACGTACCTATGTGCGCCGGATTGAAATTAAGGGGAATACGCGTACCTCTGACATTGTTATCCGTCAGCGGATGCAGCAGATGGAAGGGGCGATTGTTTCCTCCACTGATATTGAGCGCTCCAAGCTGAAACTGGACCGTACCGGTTACTTCCGCACTGTGAGCGTGAATACCCGGCCGGTACCGGGCACTGATGATCAGGTTGATCTGGAATACACCGTAGAAGAGCAACAGTCAGGCTCTTTTGGTGCCAGTGTCGGCTTTTCTCAGGATAACGGGGTCATCCTGAATCTGAGTGTGACCCAGGATAACTTCCTGGGCAGTGGTAAAAAAGTCAGTTTCGCAGTGACCAATACCGACTCAACCACCGAGTACAGCTTCAGTCATCTTGATCCGTACTATACGGTTGATGGTGTGAGTCGTGGTTATAACCTGTACTACCGTTCCCGTGATTTTGACGAAGATGACGTCAGTGCTTACACCACGGATGAAATCGGTGCAGGGCTGAATTTCGGTTATCCGATTGATGATAACCAGCGGTTAAACTTCGGTGCCAACGTTGAGATGGTATCGATCAATACTGCGCTGCAGACACCGCAGGAAATCATTGATTTTGTTGCCAATGAAGGTGAGGACTACCTCAACTTTATCGGCAAAGTGAGCTGGAGTGACAATAACCTCAATAAAGGTCTGTTCCCGACTCGGGGTTATTCACAAAGTGCATCATTTGAATTGTCTATACCGGGTAGTGATCTGAGTTACTACCGTACCAATTACAATATGAAGTACTACCAGCCATTGAATGAAAATGAGAACTGGATTCTCTCCTTCCGCGGTAAGCTGGGCTATGCCGGTGATCTGGGCGGTAATGAGTATCCGTTTTATAAGAATTTCTTCGCCGGTGGTTTACGATCAGTGCGTGGCTATAAAGCCAACACGCTGGGGCCGAAAGACACCCCGCAGTCGGGCTCGAATGAAACCCCGGATGCCTTTGGTGGTAATGTGCTGATGGCCGGTAGTGCCGAGATAATCTTCCCGATGCCGTTCATCGAGGATCAATCTTCATGGCGTACATTGCTGTTTGTTGATGCCGGTAACGTGTTTGATACCAGTTGCCCGACCACCAGCGTCAATTGTCAGGAAGGTATCGAGTTTGAAGAGATTCGTTACACTGCCGGTTTTGGTTTGAGCTGGATTACCCCGATTGGCCCGCTGTCTATTGCGATCGGTGTACCGCTGAATGAGAAAGAAGGCGACGATACCGAAGTGTTCCAGTTTGCGCTGGGCCAGACCTTTTAATACAAGGAGCCAGGATGAAAGCAATTGTTAAGGTAGTGCTGTTATGCGCTGCGCTGGTCAGTGCACCAGCGATGGCTGAGAAAGTTGCCGTGCTGGGTGTGCAGGAAGCGCTGCTGAGTTCTCAGGCCGCAAAAGATTTCCGTGGTCAGCTGAAAACTCGTTTCGGTGCTGATATCAAGCAGCTGACACAGCTGGAAAAACAGGCTAAAACCGCTCGTGACAAGCTGCAGAAAAACAAGGATCTGGCCTCACAGGAAGAACTGAATAAAATGCGTATGCAGTTCCAGAAGGCATACACTGAGTTTCAGAAGCGTGGCAAGGTGTTGCAGCAGAAGCAGGCTCAGGAAGAGCAGGCTTTCCTGAAGCAGATGCGTCCAAAGCTGGATAAAGTTATTCGCGGCCTGATTGAAAAACAGGGCTTCGATGTCGTGGTAGCCAAGCAGGCTACACTTTATGCCAGTAAAAAAATTGATATTACAGCTCAGGTTATTGAGCTGCTGAATAAGGCTAAATAAGTACCCATGACCCACCCATTATTCTCCCTGCAGCAGATAGCTGAACGTATTGGTGGACGAGTGGATGGCGATGGTGAGTATCAGGTGTCAGGGCTCGGCACACTGGAGAGCGCTGATGCTTCTCTGTTATCGCTATACACCGGCACCCGCTATCAGCAACAACTGAATGCCACAGCAGCGGGCGCTGTACTGATCAGTGAGGAGCATCGTGCTCAGACTGATTTGCATGCCATTGTTGTGGATGACCCTTACGCTGCGTTTGCTCAGCTGACACATCTGTTTGATCGTAACTCAACGGTGGTTGCAGGCATCCACCCCTCAGCAATTCTGGCACCGAGTGCCCGTATTGCTGAGGGGGTTCAGGTCTGTGCCCATGTGGTGGTTGGTGAAGGGGCTGTGATTGAGGCCGGGTGTTATATCGGTGCCAATACGGTGATCGGTGAACGCTGTATCGTGGGCGAGAATTGCCGCCTTAACCCGAACGTTACTCTCTATAACGACACTGTACTGGGTCAGCGTGTGCTGATTCATAGCGGTGCCGTGCTGGGGGCTGATGGTTTCGGTTTTGCCCCTTACCAGGGAACCTGGTTCAAAATTGCTCAGCTCGGTGCTGTGATTGTTGAGGAAGATGTCGAAATTGGTGCCTGTACCACGGTTGATCGTGGTGCGCTGGATAACACTGTTTTGCGTAAAGGCGTCAAGCTCGATAACCAGATCATGGTTGCACATAACGTAGAAATTGGTGAACACTCTGCTGTGGCGGCCTGTGTTGGTATTGCGGGCAGCACGCACATTGGTAAAGGTGTACGTATTGCTGGTGGTGCCGGGCTGGCGGGTCATATCACGGTTGCTGATAACAGCTATATCAGTGGCATGGCAATGGTCACCAAATCTGTTACACAAGCGGGTTCCTATTCATCAGGGACTGCGCTGGAGCCGACCGCCAGCTGGCGCCGCAATGTGGTGCGCTTTAGACAGCTTGATCAGCTGGTAGGTCGGGTTAAAGAACTTGAGAAGAAGATTAAAGAGATTGAAGGTCATTCGTAATGATGGATGTTAAGGAAATTCGCGAGTATCTGCCGCACCGCTATCCGTTTCTGCTGGTAGACCGTGTACTTGAGCTGACGGAAGGTGAGTCGATTGTGGCGTATAAAAATGTCACAGTGAACGAGCCCTTCTTCAACGGCCACTTTCCTGATCATCCGGTAATGCCTGGTGTTCTGATTGTTGAGGCCATGGCTCAGGCTGCGGGTATCCTGGGGTTTAAAACCATGGATAAAAAACCGCAGGATGGTTCTATCTACTACTTCGTTGGTTCTGACAAGCTGCGTTTTAAGCGCCCGGTCGTGCCTGGGGATCAGCTGATGCTGGAGGCCCGGGTGATGTCTGAGCGTCGAGGCATCTGGAAATTTGATGTAAAAGCAACGGTTGATGGTGAAACGGTAAGCAGTGCTACCATTCTGTGTGCTGATAGGAAGGTCTAATCTTGATTGATTCTCGCGCCATTATCGACCCTTCTGCAACGCTGGCTGACGACGTAACGGTCGGCCCCTGGTCCTTTATTGGCCCAGGTGTAGAGATTGGATCCGGCACGGTGATTAATTCCCATGTAGTCATCAAGGGACCGACCCGTATTGGTGCCCATAACAAGATTTTTCAGTTCGCCTCCGTTGGCGAGGAATGCCAGGATAAGAAATACGCCGATGAGCCTACTACGCTGGTAATGGGCGATCACAACGTTGTCCGGGAAGGGGTGACCATTCACCGTGGTACCGTGCAGGATAATGGTGAAACGCGTATTGGCAGCCATAACCTGTTTATGGCGTATGCCCATGTTGCCCATGACTGTGTAGTGGGTGACCACATCATCATGGCCAATAATGCATCCATTGCGGGTCATGTGAAAGTGGGAGACTGGGCGATTCTGGGTGGCTTTACTGCTGTCCATCAGTTCTGTCAGATAGGCGCTCATGCCATGACAGGTGCCTCCTCGCTGGTTATCAAGGATGTACCGGCCTATGTGATGGCCAATGGTAACAGTGCTGCGCCCCACGGTATTAATACGGAAGGCCTGAAGCGTCGAGGTTTTTCCAAAACGGCCATTCAGGTGCTGCGTCGGGCGTATAAAGCGATCTATCGTGAAGGGCTGACGGTAGCTCAGGCGCTGGTCAGATTGCGTGAACTGGAGCAGCATGCGCCAGAAGTCGCGTTGTTGATCCAGTCACTGGAGAACTCTAACCGCGGTATCATTCGCTGAGGCTGTTTCTATGTCTCGTCCGATTCGAATCGGCATTGTTGCCGGAGAAGCCTCCGGTGACATTCTTGGCGCAGGCCTGATCAAGGCGATCAAGCGCCGTTATCCAGATGCAGAGTTTGAAGGCATTGGTGGCGACCTGATGGTCGCTGCTGGTTGCCGCTCGCATGTACCGATGGAACGCCTGTCTGTAATGGGTATTGGTGCCGTACTGGGTCGTCTGCGTGAGCTGCTTAATATTCGCCGCGAGCTGGCGGAGTACTTTATTGCCACCCCGCCTGATCTGTTTATTGGTATAGACGCACCGGACTTTACTCTCAAGCTTGAGGGGCGGCTGAAAGCCGAGGGGATTCCGACGGTTCACTACGTCAGCCCGTCGGTGTGGGCGTGGAAGAAAAAACGCATCTATAGCATCAAGCAGACCACGGATCTGGTGCTGGCGCTGTTTCCATTTGAGCCACCGTACTACGCCCCTACGCAGCAGAAGGTTGCGGTCGTCGGCCACCCGCTGGCCAGCCTGTTACCCGGTGCCGTTGATCAAGCAGCGGCCCTGCATAAATTTGCTGTCAAAGATGGTGAGACCATTATCGGGGTTTTGCCGGGCAGTCGCAGCAGTGAGGTCAAGTACATTGCTGAGCCTTTCCTGGACACCGCTCGCTGGCTCAGTCAGCGACTGGATAATGTTCGCTTTATCATTCCGGCGGCCAACGAAAAGTTACATGACCGACTCAGTCAGCTGCTCAGTGAAAAGTATTCGGATCTGAATATCCAGCTGGTACTTGGCCACTCCCGTGAAGTGATGGCGATCTCGGATACGATTCTGATCGCCTCGGGCACGGCAACACTGGAAGCACTGCTGATGGGCACGCCGATGGTGGTGGGCTATAAAGCGGGCTGGCTGACCTATCAGATCATTATCCGCATGATCGAGCTCGAGCTGTATTCGCTGCCTAATATTCTGGCCGGTGAAGCCATTGTGCCCGAGTTCTGGCAGCAACAGCTGACCCCGGAGCTGGCTGGGCCTGCCGTGCTACGGTCATTGCAGGATGATAATTACCGACAGACGCTGAAGCAGCACTTTACCGCGATCCATCAGCAACTGGATATCAATGCCGATGAGCGCGCAGCGGATGCCGTATTGGCCCTGTTACACGAAAAAGAGACGGTCTGATGCAAAGCTCTGAGTTTATCTATGTTAACGCTCGTAATATCGCCGGTGTTGATGAAGTCGGGCGTGGGCCGCTGGTAGGTGATGTGGTCACCGCTGCGGTCATTCTCGATCCTGACCAGCCGATCGTTGGGCTGGCGGACTCAAAAAAGCTCTCCGAGAAAAAGCGCGAAGCCCTGTATCTGGAAATAATCGAGAAGGCTGCTGCCTGGTCGGTGGGGCGAGCGTCACCGGCAGAAATCGATGAACTGAATATCCTGCATGCCACCATGCTGGCGATGCAGCGTGCAGTCGCCGGGTTGTCTATCGCGCCTGACTATGTCTATATCGATGGTAACCGCTGCCCGGAGATGCCGTGTCCGGCTGAACCGGTGGTAAAAGGTGATAGCAAAGTCGCTGAAATCAGCGCTGCTTCCATCATTGCTAAAGTAACCCGTGATCGTGAAATGCAGGTGCTGCATGATGCACATCCTGAGTATGGCTTTGATAAGCACAAGGGTTATCCGACGCCGGCGCACCTTGCGCTGCTGAAAGCCCATGGTCCCCTCCCTGAATACCGTCGCAGCTTCCGCCCGGTGCGTGAGTTGCTGGATACCTGATACGCGTTATGACCGATCCTCAATTTGTTCACCTGCGGGTCCACAGTGAATTTTCACTGGTGGACGGCCTTGTCCGTATTAAAGAGCTGGTAAAGGCGTCAGCGCAGGCAAAGATGCCCGCCGTTGCTCTGACCGACCAGGTTAATCTGTTTGCACTGGTTAAATTTTACAAAGCAGCGCTGGGGGCCGGGGTCAAACCGATCTGTGGTACCGACCTGCTGGTAGTTAACCCGCAGGCACCTGATGCTGCTCCGTTCCGGATGACGTTGCTGGTCAGCAACGGTCAGGGTTATCGTAATCTGATGGAGCTGGTATCGCGGGCCTACAGTGATGGCCAGAATTACATCATTGATCTGGCGTTGGTGGAGAAGCAGTGGGTCGCGGAGAAGTCGGAAGGGCTGATCGCTCTGTCCGGGGCGAAAGGTGGTGACATTGGCCAGGCGTTACTCGGTGGCCGGGAGGCGGAAGCGCAACAGCTGCTTGAACAGTGGATGGCTGTCTTTCCGAACCGGTTCTACCTCGAGCTGCAACGCACCGGGCGGCCTGGCGAAGAAGCGCTGATCCATCGCAGTGTTGAGCTGGCGCAGCGCACTGGTTGTCCCGTCGTCGCTACCAATGATGTGATGTTTATTCACAGCAGCGACTACGAAGCCCATGAAACCCGGGTCTGCATTAACCAGGGCCGGGTACTGGAAGATTCGGGCCGACCTCGGGACTATTCAGAACAGCAGTACTTTCGCAGTCAGGAAGAAATGGTTGCGCTGTTTGCTGATATTCCGTCGGCGTTGCAGAACAGTGTTGAGATTGCCAAACGCTGTAATATCGATATTGAAATAGGCACCTACTACCTGCCCAAGTATCCGATCCCGCAAGGGATGCTGATGGATGATTACTTCCGTAAAGTTTCGTTTGATGGTCTGGAAGAACGGCTGGAAATCCTGCTCGATAAAGAAGACCCGGACTATGCAGCCAAGCGTAAACCCTATATCGACCGGTTGAACTTTGAACTGGAAATCATCATTCAGATGGGTTTCCCCGGCTACTTCCTCATCGTAATGGACTTTATTAAATGGGGTAAAGAGAACGGCGTACCGGTAGGGCCTGGCCGAGGCTCCGGTGCCGGTTCGCTGGTGGCCTATGCGCAGAAGATCACCGATCTGGACCCGCTGGAATATGACCTTCTGTTCGAACGGTTTCTGAACCCTGAACGTGTTTCCATGCCCGATTTCGATATCGATTTCTGTATGGAAAACCGCGATAAGGTGATCGACTACGTGGCCAATACCTATGGTCGCGACGCGGTATCTCAGATTGTGACGTTCGGTACCATGGCGGCAAAAGCAGTAGTGCGCGATGTGGCGCGGGTGCAGGGCAAGCCGTTTGGTATGGCGGACCGGTTGTCCAAATTGATTCCGTTTGAAGTCGGGATGACTTTGAAGAAGGCCTGGGACCAGGAAGAACTGCTGCGTGACTACGTGACTGGTAGTGATGAAGTGCAGGAAATCATGGAGATGGCCTACAAGCTGGAGGGGGTTACCCGCGGTGTTGGTAAACATGCCGGGGGAGTGGTGATTGCCCCGACCAAACTGACCGATTTTGCGGCCACTTACTGCGACTCTGAAGGCAAGGGCCTGGTAACTCAGTTTGATAAGAACGATGTGGAGGAGGCCGGGCTGGTTAAGTTCGACTTCCTGGGTCTGCGGACTCTGACCATCATCGACTGGGCACTGAAAACCATCAACAAAGTGCGCGCCCAGGACGGTCAGGCGCCGCTGGATATCGCCCTGATCGACCTGGAAGATAAACCGACCTTTGATTTGTTGCAGTCGGCAGCAACCACAGCGGTGTTCCAGCTTGAGTCCAATGGCATGAAGGACCTGGTACGCCGCCTGTTACCCTCACGCTTTGAAGATATCGTCGCCCTGGTAGCGCTGTTCCGGCCTGGGCCGCTGCAGTCCGGCATGGTAGATGACTTTATCAACCGTAAGCACGGGCGAGCCGAGATGGCCTGGCCGCACCCTGATTACCAGCTCGACAGCCTGCAACCGGTACTGGAGCCGACCTACGGTATCATCCTGTATCAGGAGCAGGTGATGCAAATCGCCCAGGTGATGGCCGGTTATACCCTGGGCGGGGCAGATATGCTGCGTCGGGCCATGGGTAAGAAAAAGCCAGAGGAGATGGCCAAGCAGCGGACACTCTTTCTTGATGGCTGTGCTGAATACGATATTGATGCGAACCTTGCGGGTAACATCTTCGATCTGGTAGAAAAGTTTGCCGGTTACGGCTTTAACAAATCTCACTCGGCTGCTTATGCCCTGGTGTCGTACCAGACTGCCTGGCTGAAAACCCATTACCCGGCGCCGTTTATGGCGGCGGTGATATCTTCGGATATGCAGACCACCGACAAGGTGGTTATCTTCATTGAAGAGTGCCGCAACATGGGGCATGCCCCGCTACCACCCGATGTCAGCAGTGGCGAGTACATGTTTACCGTCAACGAGGCGGGTAAGATTGTCTACGGTCTGGGGGCAATCAAGGGGGTCGGTGAAGGCCCGATTGATGCCATCGTTGAAGCGCGGCAGGATGGCAAAGGTAATTTTAGCGATATCTTCGACTTCTGTTCCCGTGTTGGCAGCAAAAAGCTGAACAAACGGGTGATGGAAGCATTGGTACGCAGCGGTGCGCTGGACAATGTCGGCCCAAGCCGGGCGGTAATGTTTGAAGCGATTGCTGATGCGCTGAAAGCGGCTGACCAGGGCGAGCGTAATCAGGATGCCGGGATGTTCGACCTGTTTGGCGAGGTTGAGGTTGAACAGCCACGAGACCCTTACGAAGACTACCAGCGCCGGGTACGTGAATGGACCGATAAAGAGCGGCTGGGGGGTGAAAAGGATACTCTGGGGCTCTACCTGACTGGCCACCCGATCGACGAATACGAGCGTGAGCTCAAGCACTTCGTCAGCAAAAAAATTGTTGAGATTCAGCCTGCCCGTGGTCAGTTCCAGAAAATGGCCGGGCTGGTCGTCGATATGCGGCTGAAGAAAACCAAGAAAGGCGATAACCTCTGTTTTGTCACCCTGGATGACCGCAGTGCCCGCATTGATGTCACCCTGTTTGGTGAAGTGTACGATGCCAACCGCGAACTGATTGCCAAAGACAAGATTCTGGTGGTTGAGGGGGAAGTGAAAGAAGATCACTTCTCCGGCGGCATAAAAGTTGGCGTGCGTGAGGTGATGGACATTCCGATGGCGCGGGCCCGCTATGCGCGCTGCCTGCAGATCCGTTGCACGACCGGGCAGCTGAACCAGCGGGGGTTGAAACAGCTGCAGGATACACTGGCCACCTATCGTGGTAATGGCTCGCTGGCAGTGAATCTTCACTATCGGCGAGCGGATGCTGAAGGCGAAATTGCGTTGGGTAATAACCACCGGGTACAGGCCAGTGATGAGCTGATGCTGGCGCTGCTGGACCAGTTTGGTACCGGCAGTGTTCAGACCCTTTATGATAAACGTTAGTGACTGAGCCGGGCTAAAGAGCCGCTTGCTGTGTACGCTGGTTCTTAAACGACCAAGCGGGTACACTTGAGCGCAATTTTTTACCCTGATCTGAAAAGAATTTAAGCTGGATACCGAACGGGCATGAATCCGAATTACCTGGACTTTGAACAACCGATTGCGGAACTGCAGGCCAAGATTGACGAGTTACGTCTGGTCAGCGATGACACCGAATCACTTAACCTTTCTGACGAGATCGAGACGCTGCAGGCGAAAAGTCGCTCTCTGACCGAGTCGATCTTCTCTGACCTGTCCGCGTGGCAGGTATCACAGATCGCGCGTCACCCACAGCGTCCTTACACGCTGGATTACATCGAGCATGTCTTTGAAGACTTCGATGAAATTCACGGTGATCGCCACTTCGCCGATGATGCGGCGATTGTTGCCGGTGTTGGCCGAATCGATGGTCGTCCAGTGATGGTCGTTGGCCATCAGAAGGGCCGTGAAGTCAAAGAGAAGGTACGTCGTAACTTCGGTATGCCGCGGCCTGAAGGTTACCGTAAAGCACTGCGTATCATGGAAATAGCTGAGCGCTTCAAGCTGCCAGTGATGACGTTTATTGATACACCGGGTGCGTACCCGGGGATCGATGCTGAGGAGCGTGGTCAGTCTGAGGCGATCGCTTACAACCTGCTGAAGCTATCCAGCCTGAACACGCCGATTATCTCCACGGTGATTGGTGAAGGTGGTTCCGGTGGTGCGCTGGCGATCGGTGTCTGTGATGAGTTGATGATGCTGCAGTACGGTACCTATTCGGTGATCTCACCGGAAGGGTGTGCCTCCATTCTGTGGAAGAGTGCTGATCGTGCCCCTGATGCTGCTAAAGCGATGGGTATTACCTCTGAACGCTTGCATGAACTGGGGCTGGTGGATCAGATTATCAGCGAGCCACTGGGTGGCGCGCACCGTGATGTACCGTTGATGGCTGCCAATCTGAAGAAGCATCTGATTGAAGCGCTGGATAAGCTGGAAGCATTGCCAGCAGACGAACGGCTGGAACGCCGTTACCAGCGTCTGATGTCTTACGGTCTGGACGGCGAAACCGCCTGAGCGTAATAAATATCCGGTACAGTGAGCTGGATGCGGCGTTCTGCCGTCAGCTCGCTGCACTGACCCCGGCTCCGCGGCGCTGGCTAATCGGCCATAGCGGGGGGCTGGACTCCCAGGTGTTGTTACACCTGGCCGCTCGCCACCTGCCTGCTGAGCAGTTGCAGGTTATTCATATCAATCACCAGTTACAGTCTGACGCCCTGGCATGGGCGGCGTTTTCGGCTGCCCAGGCGAGACAGCTGGGGCTGGAACAGCAGACGCTGAGGGTTGAGCTTGAAACCTCGTCGGAAAACAGTGCCCGTGATGCCCGTTATGAGGCTTTCAGCCGCCAGCTGGTGGTCGGTGACTGTTTGTTGCTGGGCCATCATGCGGATGACCAGGCGGAGACGTTACTGTTCAGGTTGTTGCGCGGCACCGGGCTGACTGGACTGGCGGGGATTCCAGAGACTCGGATGCTGGCGGCAGGGCAACTGTTGCGGCCGCTTCTACAGCATTCACGTGCCCAGCTTGAGGCGTGGGCGCATGCGCAACAGTTAAGCTGGGTAGAAGACCCCTCTAATGCGCTGGATGACTACGATCGTAACTTCCTGCGCAACAGGGTGATGCCGGTGCTGGCGCAGCGCTGGCCGGGGTTTGCTGCCCGCTGGGCGCATACGGCACAGCTTATGGCTGACACTGATCAGCTATTAAACACCTATCTGGATCAGGACCTGCAACAGCTGGTGGGCCCTCAGCAGCAGCTGGACTGTGGAGCGTTGCCAGCGGAGTCGCCTCGGCGGCAGGCGCTGTTAAGGCGCTGGTTGCAGCGACAGGGAGTCAGTGCAGGCGCAGCGCCGTTAGAGACGATTGAGCGAGAGCTGATAGGAGCTCAGCCTGATGCCCAGCCTCTGTTGCAACTGGGAAGTCGTGTTATTCGCCGTTACCGTGAACAGCTGTATTGTCTGACGGCTGTGCCCGTCAAGCCAGTTACGTTCAGTGGCCCACTTGAGATTGGTGAGGTTACGCTTGGCGATGGTGTCCTGACCGTGGCGGCTGGCGAGGGAGGGCTAACAACGCTGGCGTCCGTGCAGCTGGTCCGACGTCAGGGAGGAGAGCGTTTACAGCCTGCCGGTCGGGGTGGCCATTGCAGCCTGAAAAAGCTGCTGCAGGAAGCGGGAATAGCACCCTGGCAGCGGGCATCCTGGCCATTATTGATGGTCGGTGAGGAGGTTGTTGCGGTGCCTGGTGTCTGTATCTGTGAAAACTGGCAGAGCAGGGGGGTGGGTTTTACTGTTAACTGGGCACCTTTGTGATTGTCTGTTCAGTGCTCTTTTGCTATCCTGACGCCCCATCTCGAGTTCGTTTATCCTCGCATTTTAAACCACCAGAATACAGGTTCCGCATGACGCGTTATATCTTCGTCACAGGCGGTGTCGTGTCCTCTTTGGGCAAAGGCATTGCATCGGCTTCATTGGCTGCCATCCTCGAAGCAAGAGGCCTTAAAGTAACCATGCTGAAGCTGGATCCCTACATTAATGTGGATCCGGGGACCATGAGTCCATTCCAGCACGGCGAAGTTTTCGTCACGGAAGATGGCGCTGAAACTGACCTGGATCTGGGTCACTACGAGCGCTTTATCAACACCACCATGGCCAAGCGTAATAACTTTACCTCGGGCCGGGTTTATCAGCATGTGCTGCGCAAAGAGCGCCGTGGAGATTACCTGGGGGGGACGGTTCAGGTCATCCCGCATATCACCGATGAGATCAAGCGTCGTGTGATCGAAGGTGCTGGCGATGCTGATATTGCGCTGGTTGAGATCGGTGGCACGGTGGGTGATATTGAATCCCAGCCGTTCCTGGAAGCGATCCGTCAGCTTAAAGCTGAGCTGGGCTTCGCCCGTACGCTGTTTATGCACCTGACCCTGGTGCCATACATCGCGACCGCTGGTGAAACTAAAACCAAGCCATCTCAGCACTCTGTGAAAGAGCTGCGTTCTATCGGTATTCAGCCAGATATTCTGGTCTGTCGCTCCGAACGCCCGCTGCCGGACTCTTCCCGTCGTAAGCTGTCGTTGTTTACCAACGTAGAAGAGCGTGCCGTTATCTCGATGCCGGATGCTGACACGATCTACGATATTCCACAGATGCTGGCAGATCAGCAGCTGGACGATATCGTGGCTGAACGCTTCAACCTGACTGATGCACCGATCGCAGATCTGTCTGAATGGAATCGGGTTGCCGATGCGCACCTGAACCCTGAAGGCGAAGTCCGTATCGCCATGGTCGGTAAGTACATGGAGCTGCTCGATGCCTATAAATCGCTGATTGAAGCGATCTCCCATGCCGGTATCGCACTGCGCAAGAGAGTACGTATCGAGTACATCGACGCCGAACGTGTTGAAAGCGAAGGTGTTGATATTCTCAAAGGCATGAACGCTATTCTGGTACCGGGCGGCTTTGGTGAGCGTGGTGTCGAAGGCAAAATTGCAGCGGTGCAGTACGCCCGTGAGAAAAAAGTTCCATACCTGGGTATCTGTCTGGGTATGCAGGTTGCGGTGATTGAATTTGCGCGCAATGTGGCGGGCATCGAAGGGGCGACCTCCTCGGAATTCAACCCGGGCGCCGAGCATTCTGTGATCGGCCTGATCACCGAGTGGACGACTGCTGAAGGGGATGTTGAAACCCGTGGTGAGCAAGATGATCTGGGCGGCACCATGCGTCTGGGTGCACAGGTTTGCCACCTGGCAGAAGGGTCTACCTCGGCGACCGCCTACGGTGCAACCGAGATTACCGAACGCCACCGTCACCGTTTTGAGGTGAACAACAACTACGTTGCTCAGCTGGAAGCGGCAGGACTGCGTATTGCGGGCCGTTCGGTTGATGGCGAGCTGGTTGAAGTGGTCGAAGTGTCAGACCACCCATGGTTTGTGGCCTGTCAGTTCCACCCTGAATTCACCTCTGGCCCACGTGCAGGTCACGGTCTGTTCACCGGCTTTATTGATGCGGCGCTGAGCTACCAGGCGACTGCCCAGAATTCTTGATACACGTATTTTTGGAGTGAGCTAAATGGCAACTATTGCTGATATTAAAGCCCGCGAGGTGCTCGATTCTCGCGGTAACCCGACTGTTGAAGCTGATGTTATCCTGGCCTCCGGTGTGATGGGTTCTGCCTGTGCACCCTCAGGTGCCTCTACCGGTTCCCGCGAAGCGCTGGAACTGCGTGATGGTGATAAAGCACGCTACCTGGGTAAAGGCGTGCTCAAGGCAGTGGCAGCGGTAAACGGCTCAATCCGTGACGCTCTGCTGGGTATGGACGTGACTGACCAGCGTGCGCTGGATAACAAAATGCTGGCGCTGGATGGCACTGAAAACAAGGAAAACCTGGGCGCGAATGCGATCCTGGCGGTTTCTCTTGCTGCGGCTAAAGCAGCGGCTATCGAAAAAGGTATGCCACTGTACGCCCACATTGCTGAGCTGAATGGCACTGCAGGTCAGTTCTCCCTGCCGGTACCGATGATGAACATCATCAATGGTGGTGAGCACGCGGATAACAACGTTGATATCCAGGAATTCATGGTTCAGCCGGTTAACTTCACCAGCTTCTCTGAAGCTATGCGTTGTGGTGCTGAGATCTTCCATGCCCTCAAAGCGGTACTCAAAGGCCGTGGCCTGAGCACCTCTGTGGGTGATGAAGGTGGTTTCGCTCCGAACCTGGGTTCCAACGAAGAAGCGCTGGTTGTTATCAAGGAAGCGGTCGATAACGCCGGTTACGAGCTGGGTAAAGATGTGACCCTGGCGCTGGACTGTGCATCTTCCGAGTTTTATAAAGATGGCAAGTACGATCTGGCTGGCGAAGGTCAGGTATTCGATGCGGAAGGTTTTGGCGATTACCTGGCGAAACTGGCAGATACTTACCCGATCGTATCCATCGAAGATGGCATGGATGAGTCTGACTGGGATGGCTGGGCAAGTCTGACCCGCAAAATTGGTGACCGTGTACAGCTGGTCGGTGACGACCTGTTTGTGACCAACACTAAAATCCTGGCACGCGGTATCGAGCAGAGCATTGGTAACTCCATTCTGATCAAGTTCAACCAGATCGGCTCTCTGTCCGAAACACTGGATGCGATCAAAATGGCTAAAGATGCTGGCTTTACGGTCGTTATCTCTCATCGTTCCGGTGAAACTGAAGATACCACCATTGCTGATCTGGCAGTGGGCACCGCTGCAGGTCAGATCAAGACGGGCTCCCTGTGCCGTTCTGATCGCGTCGCCAAGTACAACCGTCTGCTGCGCATCCAGGAAGAACTGGCTGACAAGGCTGTTTACAACGGCCTGTCCGAGATTAAAGGTCAGGCGTAAGCCTGGCAGTGATAAAAAGGGGGCTTCGGCCCCCTTTTTTGCCTTCCGCCGTTGTACTAACGTAACAGAGCAGGGCCGGTTATGTATCGTTGGCTGATTGTGGTATTGCTCATTCTGTTGAGCGCATTACAGTATCGTCTCTGGCTGGGGGAGCCTAACCTGCGCCAGAACTGGCAGTTACAGGCGGAGGTTGAGCTGCAGTTGCTTGACAATGCGCGTCTGGGTGAACGCAATAAGCAACTGGAAGCAGAAGTGCTTGACCTGAAAAAAGGTGAGGCAGCGCTGGAAGAGCGCGCCCGAAACGACCTGGGGATGATCCGTAAAGGGGAGACCTTTTACCAGCTGGTGGACCCGCCAACGCGTGATTAACCAGGCTCAATTAGAATGATGGTCCAGGCTGGCCTGGCTGAGAGAATAGTACCCCGATGCAGTTTCCAACTGATTTTACCTACCTGCATGGTCAGCCTGTTGGCACGGCCGATATCCGCACCGAAGCTGAAGACTTTCAGGTGTTCGAACAGCTACCGTTCGAGCCCGATGGTGAAGGCGAACACTTTTTTGTCTACATTCGAAAAACCGGCGAGAACACCGACTGGGTAGCTCGAAAACTGGCGCGCTTTTGCCATACCACTCCCCGTGAAGTTGGCTACGCCGGTAAGAAAGACCGCCATGCGGTCACCGAGCAGTGGTTCAGTGTCAAAGTGCCGATCAAAAGTGAGGTTGACTGGACACTGTTTAACAGTGACACGATCCAGGTACTCAAGGCACTCCGTCACGGTAAAAAATTGCGACTGGGTGCTTTGCAGGGTAACCGCTTTAAACTGCGTCTGCGCAATGTCAGTAACCCGCAGGAACTGGCTGAGCGAATTGAGCAGGTTCGCAGTGGTGTGCCGAACTACTTTGGTGAACAGCGTTTTGGTTTTGACTGGGGTAACCTGAGCAAAGGGGTAGCGTTGATCAACGGTGAGCTGAAAGAGCGCCAGCGCCACAAAAAAGGCCTGTATATCTCAGCGGTCCGTTCCTGGTTCTTTAACTACCTGCTGTCACAGCGGATCACTCAGGGGCACTGGTTGCAGGTTCAGCCCGGTGATGCCCTGATGCTGGCGGGCAGTCACAGTTGCTTCAGTGCGGATAAGGAGCAAGACCTGACGGCATTGCAGACACGCCTTGAAACCATGGATTTGCATCTCACCGGTCCTCTGTGGGGGCGGGGTGAGCCTATGTCGGTGGGTGAATCCCGGCTTTGGGAGCAGATGCTGCTGGTACCCTGGCAAACCGTGCTGGAGGGGCTGGAAAACCTCGGTCTGAATCAGGAGCGCCGTGCATTACGTTTACTTCCCGCTGAACTTGCAGCGCACCAGGAGTCTGACTCACAATGGGTCATTGAGTTTGCTCTGCCCTCTGGTGCCTTTGCCACCAGTGTGTTGCGTGAGCTGTGTCAGGTAAATACACCAGAGCGTGAGCCCGAATCATGAAAATACTGCTTTCCAATGATGATGGTGTGTATGCTCCTGGGCTTGAAGCACTGGCACGGGCCTTGCGAAGTCTTGGCGAAATCCAGGTGGTGGCACCCGACCGTAATCGTAGTGGTGCCAGTAATTCGCTGACCCTGGATCGACCTCTGGAGCCGCATCACCACAGCAATGGCTTTATCAGTCTCAATGGTACGCCAACGGACTGTGTGCACATGGGAGCGGCGGGTGTCTTCGGGATGGCGCCTGACCTGGTCGTGTCGGGTATTAACGCCGGGGCGAATATGGGTGATGATGTCATCTATTCCGGCACGGTTGCGGCGGCGATGGAAGGGCGGCACCTTAAACTCCCACCCATCGCGGTGTCGCTGGCCAGCAGCCACCCGGATAACTATGTGACTGCTGCTGAGGTTATTAAAGAGCTGGTGCCCCGGTTGCACAGCCTGAATCTGGCGCCACGTACGGTATTGAATATTAATGTACCGGACTTGCCGCTGGAGCAGCTCAAAGGGGTACACGTGACCCGGCTGGGGCATCGTGAGCTGGCGGATAAGCCGGTAGCAGCAGCCGATCCACGTGGCAAAGTGAGGTACTGGTTGTCGGGTGTTGGTGCAATAGCTGACAGGGATCCGGGAACGGACTTTTTTGCAGTAGAGCAGGGGTTTGTGTCAATCACGCCACTGCAGATTGATATGACTCAGTACGCTGGTATGGATGCACTGGCGGGCTGGCTGGAGGACTGAACGTGAACAAGCTGCAGCTGCAGGGAATAGGCATGACATCGGCGCGCACCCGAGATCGCCTGGTGAACCGGCTGAAGGAACAGGGCATTGAGGATGAAGCGGTGCTGGCTGCAATACGCGCCACACCACGGCATATTTTTGTCGATGAGGCGCTGGCGCATCGCGCTTACGAAGACAGTGCTTTGCCAATTGGCTTCAACCAGACCATCTCACAACCCTACATTGTTGCCCGGATGACCGAGCTGCTACTGGCGGGTGGACCTTTGAAAAAAGTGCTCGAAGTGGGGACTGGTTCCGGGTTCCAGACGGCGGTGCTGGCACAGCTGGTGGATAAGCTGTGCAGTGTTGAGCGTATCCGGCCGTTGCAGGAAAAGGCTAAAGAGCGGCTACAGTTGCTGGAATTGCGCAATGTGTCCTGCCTGCATACCGATGGTGGTATGGGCTGGCCGGGCATGGCACCGTTTGATGGCATCCTGTCCGCCGCGGCACCTGAAGAGGTGCCGGAAGATTTACTGGCGCAGCTGGCCGTCGGTGGCCGCATGGTGATCCCTGTGGGGGGGCGTAATGGCCAGCAATTGAAGTTGATTCGGCGTACCTCGGAGTCGGTGTATGACACACAGATTATTGAGTCGGTTCATTTTGTCCCGCTGTTGAGCGGCACCATTCGTTAATTGCTTTGTTAAGAGAGTTTGATGGAAAACACGCGCAGTCTGGCCGCCTGGCTGGGATTATTGTTTAAGGGTCTTTTGATGGGCGCGGCAGATGCGGTCCCTGGTGTGTCTGGTGGCACCATTGCGTTTATGACCGGGATTTATGAGGAGCTGATAGACTCCTTGCGTCGCTGTGGTCCTCAATCATTACAGGTGTTATTTCGGCAGGGTCCCAGGGCTTTCTGGCAATTGATCAATGGCAACTTTCTATTGGTCTTGGTAAGTGGGGTCTTACTCAGCCTGGTGGGGGTCGCCCGTTCGGTGCTTTATCTGCTGGAAACTTACCCTGTGCAGCTGTGGGCGCTGTTTTTTGGTCTGATCCTGGCTTCAACAGTGGTGATTGTACGGATGATGCCGGGCTGGCAGCGAAACAGTGTGGCCTTTTTTCTGTTGGGTACACTGCTGGCGTTACTGGTGACTTCCCTGACGCCTATGGCGCTGGAGCTGACGCCGGTAACCGCGTTTATGGGGGGGATGATTGCTATCTGTGCGATGATCCTGCCGGGGGTATCGGGCAGTTTTATTCTGTTGTTACTGGGCTTATATGCCCCGGTGCTGGCTGCATTGAAAGGCTTTGAGTGGCAAGCACTCAGCTTTTTTGTTGCAGGCTGTGCTGTGGGCTTGATGGCGTTCTCCAGGGTACTACACTGGATGTTTGAACGCTTCCATGTACTGACGCTGGCGCTGCTGGCAGGTTTTATGCTGGGCTCATTGAATAAGGTCTGGCCGTGGAAGTATACGGTCGCCTATACCATTGACAGCAAAGGCCAGGAGGTGGCGCTGGTGCAGGATAATGTATTGCCCTGGAGTTACGCTGAGCTGCATGGTGAGCCAGCCTGCCTTGCCAGTGCTGTGTTACTGGCTGTTGTAGGGGCAGCAATGGTGCTTGCGCTGGAGCGGCGCTCGCAGCGGGGCTGATTCCAGGTGCTTGTTCGCAGCCTGTTGACAGGATTACTGATATTGCTGCTGACAGGTTGTGGCACAACTCAGCTGGCGCCGGTTGCTGAGCGCTCTCAGCGACCCCATAAAGGGGTTGCTCCTTCCCATTACCGGGTGCGCAAAGGTGACACCCTGTATTCCATTACCTGGCGTTACGGACTGGATGTTCGTAAAGTTGCCAGGCTCAATAATATAGATAATAAATATCGCATCTATCCGGGCCAACGCCTGCGGTTACGCGGCTCTGGGGTTAACACACCCAGTCGTTCAAAAAACACCCAGAAGAAAACTGCTTCTCAAAAGCCAAAAACCAGGGTAAAAAATAAAGCTACGGCGGCTTCCGGCCGAGCGTCTACACTGAAAAATCGTACGCCAGCGGTTGGGAACCAATCGACTACGCGGGCGACAAAGTCAGTTAAGACGGTAGCAAAAGCAGATTCACCTAATCTTAGTAGTACTTCGGGTAAGAAAAATTCTGCTATTGTAGGAAAGGTTCGTTGGCAGTGGCCATCGAACGGTAAGGTTATCGAAACGTTCAGTACGCGAGGCCGCATAAACAAAGGCATCAATATCGCAGGTCGCCTTGGTGATCGGGTATCAGCTGCTGCTTCAGGCGAAGTGGTTTATGTTGGAAGCGGGTTACTGGGTTACGGAAACCTGATCATAATCAACCACAACGGCCTCTATATGAGTGCCTATGCTCACAATAGTCGAGTCTTCGTCAAAGAACGGGACCGTGTGAGTCGTGGTGATAGGATCGCTGAAGTGGGTAGTAGTGGCACGGATCGTCACAAGCTCCACTTCGAGGTCCGGCGCGATGGTAAACCGGTTAATCCGATGAAGTATTTACCGCGACGCTAACATAATTAGAAACGGTACATGACGGGCAACGCTCCACCATCGAGTAAACGAAGGGGGGTTAACAATGGAAACTTTCGACAAGGACTACAACCAGGGCAACGCTGAAGAGACTTTAGAGCTTTCTACGCAGGCTTTGGCGCAACAGACGGAAAAGGCAGCAAAGGACTCTGCGCCAGCATTTCTTAACAGTGGCCGCGGACGCGGGAGTATGGCTCACAAGGATTTGATGAATGCCAAAACGCTCGATGCCACACAACTGTACCTGAACGAGATTGGTTTCTCGCCATTGCTCAGTGCTGAAGAAGAGGTCTATTACTCTCGTCGGGCACTGAAAGGTGATGACGCATCTCGACAGCGAATGATCGAAAGCAACCTGCGACTGGTGGTGAAAATTTCACGCCGTTATATCAATCGCGGGCTGACGCTGCTGGATCTGATTGAAGAGGGTAACCTCGGCTTGATTCGTGCGGTGGAGAAGTTCGATCCGGAGCGGGGTTTCCGCTTCTCTACCTACGCGACCTGGTGGATTCGTCAGACCATTGAGCGTGCCATCATGAATCAGACGCGGACCATCCGTCTGCCGATTCATGTGGTGAAAGAGCTGAATGTGTATCTGCGTGCCGCCCGTGAGCTGGCCCAGAAGCTGGACCATGAACCAACACCGGAAGAAATTGCGGCGGCGGTTGATAAGCCAGTTGAGACAGTCGAGCGGCTGTTGGGGCTGAACGAGCGTGTTAGCTCTGTTGATACGCCGGTGGGTAAAGACTCTGAAAAGTCGCTGCTCGACACCATTCCGGATCTGGACTCAGCCGACCCGGCTACGTTGCTACAAAGCAGTAATATCAGTGGCAACCTGGATGAATGGTTGGGGATGTTGCCGGATAAGCACTCCGAAGTGTTATGTCGTCGCTTTGGTTTGCGTGGTTATGAGATGAGTACGCTGGAAGATGTTGGCCGTGAGATTGGCCTGACTCGTGAGCGTGTACGTCAAATTCAGGTCGAAGCGTTGCGTAAGTTGCGTGAAATTATCGAGAAAAACGGTCTTAGCGGCGAAGATCTGTTACAGCTGTAACAGCCGCAGTGCTCTGCCAGGTGGTTGTGATAACCCCTGTTAACCGGCAGAGCACGAATATCAGACTGTAAGAAAGACCCGTTTGTCTGCGACGCCATCCCATTTGGCGGCGTCGGGAAGCGGGTCTTTTTGTTGGGTTATCCGAGGCCACTGTTCGGCCAGTTCTGCGTTGATCCGGGCAAAGTCCTGTTGATCAGCCGGTAGCTCATCTTCCTGAAATATCGCCTCGGCCGGGCATTCTGGCTCGCACAGGCCGCAATCGATGCACTCGTCCGGGTTTATGGCGAGAAAATTTTCCCCTTCATAGAAACAGTCAACTGGACAGGCGCTGACGCAATCGGTGTATTTACAGTGAATGCAGTTGTCTGCAACAACGTAAGCCATCGTGGGTGGAAGCCTCCTGATTAACCCCGGCTATTGGTTCGTACCGGGGTGGGTCGATCAAAGTTTCTCTTTCAGAGCGTACAGTGCATCCAGTGCCTGGCGTGGTGTCATCTCGTCCAGATTCAGTGCCTGCAATGCTTCAAGGGCCGGGCTGTGGGCTGGTGCAGCGAACAGATCCGGCTGGGCAGGGCTCGGGTGAGGCGTGCTGCTCTGCGGCGTACTTACAATGGGTAGCGGGAGTGCAGGGCTATCACCGCTAGCGCCGTGCTCTAGCTGGATCAGTTTCTGTTTGGCTTCCTGAATGACACTCTGAGGTACCCCGGCCAGCTGGGCAACCTGCAAGCCGTAACTCTGGCTGGCTGGGCCGTCCTGGACTTCGTGCATAAAGACGATATGGTCATTATGTTCAACGGCTGTCAGGTGGACGTTGAAAACTGGTTTATGCAGCTCTGGCAGGCCGGTCAGCTCAAAGTAATGGGTCGCAAACAAGGTGAAAGCGTTCACCTCCTGGGCCAGATAATCAGCTGCTGCCCAGGCCAGAGACAGGCCGTCAAAGGTACTGGTGCCACGACCGACTTCATCCATGAGCACCAGTGAGCGGTCAGTGGCATTGTTGAGGATATTAGCGGTTTCGGTCATCTCGACCATGAAAGTAGAGCGGCCGCCTGCCAGATCGTCGGAAGAGCCCATACGGGTGAAAATACGGTCGACCATGCCGATGGTCGCACTGTTAGCTGGTACGTAACTGCCGACGTGGGCCAGCAGGGTGATCAGTGCCGCCTGACGCATAAACGTCGATTTACCGCCCATGTTCGGGCCGGTAATCACCAGCATGCGGCGGCTGTGATCCAGCTGCAGGTTATTCGGCACAAACGGCTCGCTAAGGACGGATTCAACCACCGGATGACGTCCGGCCTGAATGTTCAGCTGGGGGTCTTCCACCAGGGTTGGTGCAACATAGTTGAGCAGGTCGGCGCGCTCGGCCAGGTTTGTCAGTACGTCCAGCTCGGCAGTGGCAGTGGCGCTATCCTGTAACGGCAGCAGGTGCTGAACCAGCATTTCGACCAGCTGTTCATACAGTGCTTTCTCTCGTGCCAGCGCCCGGCTTTTGGCCGACAGGGCTTTATCCTCAAAGGCTTTGAGTTCCGGGGTGATAAAGCGCTCATTATTTTTCAGGGTCTGGCGACGGATGTACTCAGCCGGGGCCTTGTCTGCTTGGCCTTTGGATATCTCGATAAAGTAGCCATGGACCCGGTTATAGCCCACTTTCAAGGTCGGGATACCGGTGCGTTCACGCTCACGGGTTTCCATATCGACCAGGTAAGCACCTGCATTTTCACTCAGGCCGCGCAGGTCATCCAGTTCACTGTCGTAGCCTTCCGCAATGACCCCGCCATCGCGGATCACCATGGGCGGATTGTCGGTGACGGCGTTGCTCAGCAGGGTTGCCAGATCATCAAAGGTACTGATCTGGCTGGCCAGTTCGGCGATACGTGGGGCATCGTGCTCCTGTAGCTGGGATTGCAGCTCAGGCAGAGTGAGTAAAGCGTTTTTCAGCCGTTCCAGATCACGCGGGCGGGCAGAGCGCAGGGCGACACGGGTCAGAATACGTTCAGTATCACCAACTTTACGCAGCGATGCGCCCATGTTTTCGTAGCGGTAATTTTCTTTCAGCCAGCGCAGGGCGCCCTGGCGTGCCAGCAATACATCACGGCTGCGCAATGGGCGGTTCAGCCAGCGACGCAGCAGACGACTGCCCATCGCTGTTTTGCATTTGTCGATGACGGCAGCCAGCGTATTCTCTTTACCGCCTGCCAGGTTTAGATCGATCTCCAGGTTGCGCCGGGTTGCGGCATCCAGCAGTACGCTTTCACTGCGTTGTTCGATCTGCAGGCGACGAATATGGGGCAGGTCGTTGCGCTGGGTATCGCGAGCGTACTGTAGCAGGCAGCCAGCAGCGCACAGTGCGGTTTTCAGATGATCGCAGCCAAAGCCGGTCAGATCCTGCACTTTAAATTGTTGGCACAGCTGGCGCTCGGCAGATTCCAGTTCGAAGTGCCAGGGCGCCTGAGCTCGCAGACCGGTATGCCCTTTGAGGGTTTCGTGCAGCAATGATTCTTCGTTATAGAGCAGTTCGGCAGGTTTGAGCCGTTCCAGTTCGCTGCGCAGGGCTTCTTCACCCTCAACGTCAGACAGGCTGAAACGGCCGCCGCTGATATCCATGATTGCCAGGCCGAAGGTGTCATTGTGTTGATGGATTGCTATCAGCAGGTTATCGCGACCCTCTTCCAGCAGCGCTTCATCACTGAGGGTGCCAGGGGTGACCACGCGAGCAACTTTTCGCTCCACCGGTCCTTTGCTGGTGGCTGGATCACCGACTTGCTCGCAGATGGCAACCGACTGCCCAGCTCGGACAATGCGTGCGATATAGCCTTCGGCAGCATGGTAAGGAATCCCTGCCATCGGGATTGGATTACCCCCGGCCTTGCCACGGGCGGTCAGGGAGATCTCCAGTAGTTCGGACGCTTTTTTCGCATCGTCATAAAACAGCTCGTAAAAGTCACCCATCCGATAGAACAGTAACTGGTCTGGATGGCTGGCTTTGATACGCAAATATTGCTGCATCATGGGGGTATGCTTCGTGGCGGTGGCCGGATTGGTCATGGTCTGAACTTCGCTTACCTGGATTGAAACTGCGCGTCGGCAGGGGTATTAATGAAGGGGCATTGTACGTGAATCATCAAGGTATGCGTACCAGTTGCCAGTGCAGTCTGGCTAAGGATGGAGTATGAAAGATCTTGCCCTGAAAACAGGTAATGCACTGCGTGAGCGCGGTCTTAAAGTAGCAACGGCTGAGTCCTGCACGGGGGGCTGGATTGCCCGCGAGCTGACGTCGGTCGCGGGCAGTTCGAACTGGTTTGATTGCGGCTTTGTCAGCTATTCAGATACCGCCAAACAGCGGATGCTGGGGGTTGAGGCGGAGTTGCTGGCCAGCCATGGTGCAGTGTCAGAGCCCGTCGTCAGTCAGATGGCCGAAGGTGCACTACACAACAGCGAAGCGGATATTGCTGTTGCGGTGTGTGGGCTGGCCGGGCCGGGTGGTGAGCCGGGCGATAAACCGGTGGGTACCATGTGGTTTGCCTGGGCGGTAGCCGGGCAGCCGACAGTGACCTGTCTGAGTTATTTCAGCGGTGAACGGGAAGCCGTGCGTGAGCAGGCCGTGCAGCAGGCACTAGACGGCATTATGGCGTACCTGCCTAAGTGACAGGGTGCTGATATGTATCCGACGATTCTGATGTCAGCAAGGGTTGCATTCGGGCGGTGAACTGACAATAATACTGTCCATACATACAGTATTTATTTTCACCAGAATTTCAGAAGGCACACCATGGATCAGAATCGTCAGAAAGCGCTGGATGCAGCGTTGTCACAGATTGAGCGTCAGTTCGGTAAAGGCGCGATTATGAAGATGGGCGATCAGCCGCGTGAGGCGATCCCTGCTGTGTCTACCGGCTCGCTGGGACTGGATATCGCATTGGGCATCGGCGGCTTGCCGTATGGTCGTATTGTCGAGATCTATGGCCCTGAATCGTCCGGTAAAACAACACTGACCTTGCAGGCAATCGCCGAAGCGCAGAAGCAGGGCAAGAGCTGCGCCTTTGTCGATGCTGAACACGCGCTGGACCCTATTTACGCCGAGAAGCTGGGGGTTAACGTTGATGACCTGCTGGTTTCTCAGCCGGATACCGGTGAGCAGGGGCTGGAAATTACCGATATGCTGGTCCGCTCTAATGCAGTGGATGTCATCGTTGTTGACTCCGTGGCGGCGCTTACGCCAAAAGCTGAGATCGAAGGTGATATGGGCGACTCCCATGTAGGTCTGCAGGCCCGCTTGATGTCCCAGGCGCTGCGTAAGCTGACTGGTAGCGTGAAAAATGCCGGTTGTCTGCTGATCTTTATCAACCAGATCCGGATGAAAATCGGGGTGATGTTTGGTAACCCTGAAACCACTACCGGTGGTAATGCACTGAAGTTTTATTCCTCTGTCCGGCTGGATATCCGTCGCATCGGTGCTGTGAAGCAGGGTGATGAAGTGGTGGGTAACGAAACCCGCGTTAAGGTCGTGAAAAACAAAGTCGCGCCCCCGTTCCGCCAGGCTGAATTTCAGATCATGTATGGTAAAGGGATCTACCATATGGGTGAGGTGATTGATCTGGGGGTGAAAGAGAAGCTGGTTGATAAAGCTGGCGCCTGGTATGCCTATAAGGGTGACAAAATAGGTCAGGGAAAGGCTAATGCCGCCAAGTATCTGGAGGAAAATCCAGAAGTTGCTCAAGAAATTGAGGCAGAAATTCGTGCCCGCTTGCTGAGTGTAGAGGCACCGGTTAAAGATAACAAAACCGAAGATGAGTCACCGCTGGATCTGTAATTAAGGTATTGAGAACAGAAGAAAAAGGGAGCCCAGGCTCCCTTTTTGCGTTTTTATCAGGCGCAGATAGCCGTATTGGAGCACAGGAGTGAATATGAAATATGATAAATCCGCTGAGGCTGATCCGCAGTCTGCTATTCGTCATAAGGCGTTTCGCCTGCTGGCCCGGCGTGACTATAGTCTGAAGGAAATGCAGCAACGTTTTGAGCGTGAGTATGACTCGGCAGATGTGGCTGTGGTGCTGGAGTGGCTGGTGGTGGAGGGGTATCAGAGTGATCACCGCTTTTGTGCATCGCATGTACGCAACCGGATATCACAGTTGCAGGGGCTGAATAAAATCCGCTTTGATATGCGCCAGAAAGGTGTGGCAGATGACTTGCTGGTACAGGTGCTGGAAGAAGAAGCGCCCGACTGGTTTGAGCTGGCACGTGCCGCACGGTTACGGCGATTTCCCTGCCCGGATCGAGCCGACCGCAAGCTGGTGGCGAAAATAATGCGTCATCTGTTTCAGCGTGGCTTTGCGATGGATGAGGCTCGCTATGCGCTGGAGGCTGATCCTCAAGAAGAAGCCTGACTCGGTATTTTTTAATGTAGGAGCCGGGCTGACGATGCTTTGTTTCATCTCTGATCTGGCGGCTAATAACCTCTTCCATGTATGACTGATCTGATCAAAACCCCGCCGGACACCAGACGCGGCGGGCTCTATATTGAAACGTCCGCTTAAAAACAGTCGTACAAGTTTCATCCCCGATATATAATGTGCGCCATTTTTCGCGGCGTTCCGGTGGGGCGTCGGCAGGGGTCAGAACAACAGCGCGTAATGCGCTTCTTCAGAACGGATACGCTGACGGTTAGCCTATGAAATACATGACAAGTGCCGAAATACGCCAGGCCTTCCTGGATTACTATAATCAGCAGGGCCATGAGATCGTGGCCAGCAGTTCGCTGATTCCAGCTAACGATCCGACGTTGATGTTTACCAACGCCGGCATGGTGCAGTTCAAGGATGTTTTCCTGGGCACCGATAAGCGCAGCTATAGCCGTGCAACCAGTTCCCAGCGTTGCGTTCGCGCCGGTGGTAAACATAACGATCTGGAAAACGTTGGCTACACCGCGCGCCATCACACCTTCTTTGAAATGCTGGGTAACTTCAGTTTCGGTGATTACTTCAAGCCGGAAGCGATTCGCTTTGCCTGGACCTTTCTGACCAAGGTGCTGGGGCTGCCAGAAGAACGCCTGTGGATAACGGTGCATCACTCGGATGATGAAGCTGAACGTATCTGGAAAGAAGAGATTGGTGTGAGCCCGGAGCGTTTCTCCAAACTGGGTGAAGACAATTTCTGGTCAATGGGTGATACCGGTCCATGTGGCCCCTGTACTGAGATCTTCTTTGATCACGGTGCAGATGTCTGGGGTGGCCCTCCAGGCTCTCCTGAAGAAGATGGCGATCGCTACATCGAGATCTGGAACGTTGTATTTATGCAATACAACCGCAGCGCCGATGGTGAGCAGACTGATCTGCCGAAGCCGTCTGTGGATACCGGTATGGGTCTGGAGCGTATTGCGGCAGTCATGCAGGGTGTGCACTCCAACTACGAGATTGATCTGTTCCAGAGCCTGCTCAAAGCGGCGGCTGCCGCTGTCGGTACGACTGACCTGGGCAGCAAGTCCCTGCGCGTAATTGCGGACCATATTCGTTCCTGCGCATTCCTGATCATTGATGGGGTATTACCCTCCAATGAAGGGGCGGGTTATGTACTGCGCCGTATTATTCGTCGCGCGGTACGTCACGGCAACAAACTCGGTGCCAGTGGTGCCTTCTTCCACCAGCTGGTCGCTGCGCTGGCGGCAGAAATGGGTACCGCGTATCCAGAACTGGTAGAGCAGCAGGCGCAGATTGAGAAAGTGCTGCTTAAAGAAGAGCAGCAGTTCGCTAAAACTCTGGACCACGGGATCCGCCTGTTGCAGGAAAGCATCGATAATCTTGATGGTACTGTGATTCCAGGTGAGACGGTCTTCAAGCTGTACGATACTTACGGCTTCCCATCCGATCTGACAGCTGATGTTGCGCGTGAGCAAGAGTTGACGCTGGATATGGACGGCTTTGAGCGTGAAATGACAGCTCAGCGTGAACGTGCCCGTGCCGCGGGTAAGTTCTCGGTGGATTACAACGATGCAATCCGCCTCGATGGTCAGACCAGCTTCACGGGTTATGAGCAGCTGGCGGGTGAAGGCGCTAAAATCGTTGCCCTGCTCAGCAATGGTAGTGAAGTCGACGCACTGAATACGGGCGAAGGCGGCATTGTGGTGCTGGATGAGACGCCATTCTATGCTGAGTCGGGTGGTCAGGCCGGTGATAGTGGTGTGCTGGCGATGGCCGGTGCCGTCTTTGCGGTGGCTGACTGTACTAAAGAAGGCAAGAACCACCTGCACCACGGTGTGGTGAGTGAAGGCAGCCTGAAAGTGGGTGACCTCGTTGCGCCGCAGGTTGATGATGCACGCCGTCAGGCGATTGCTCTGAACCATTCGGCAACACACCTGCTGCATGAAGCGCTGCGTATTGTACTGGGCAGTCATGTACAGCAGAAAGGTTCACTGAATGATGCTGAACGTCTGCGCTTTGACTTCTCTCACTTTGAAGCGGTGACGGCGGAGCAGCTGGCTGAAGTCGAGCTGATTGTTAACGATCAGATCCGGGCGAATACGGATGTTGTTACCCGTGTGATGGATATCGACGCGGCCAGGGCCACCGGTGCTGCAGCTTTGTTCGGTGAAAAATACGACGAAACGGTTCGAGTGCTGTCGATGGGCGGTGAGTTCTCCGTTGAGCTGTGTGGTGGTACCCACGCTGCCCGTACCGGTGATATAGCCCTGCTCAAGGTAACGTCTGAAGGTGGTGTTGCATCGGGTGTACGCCGTATTGAGGCAGTCACCGGTGCCGGTGCCCTTGACTGGCTGAATGAAACAGACAACAAAGTTGGCCAGATCTCTGCGCTGGTTAAAGGCAACCGTGATTCAGTGGTTGAGAAGGTGCAGGCACTGTCTGACCGTAACCGTCAGCTGGAGAAAGAACTGGAACAGCTGAAAGTTAAGCTGGCAGCATCCCAGGGCTCTGATCTGATCAGTACAGCTGTTGATATCAAAGGTATCAAGGTGCTGGCGGCACAGCTGGAAGGCGTTGAGCCTAAGGCGCTGCGCGATACCATTGATCAGCTCAAGAACAAGCTGGGCAGTGGTGTGGTTGTGCTGGCTGCCACGGGTGACGACAAAATTTCGCTGGCTGCCGGTGTGACGAAAGATCTGGTTGGCAAAGTGAAGGCCGGTGATCTGATCCGTGACCTGACGGCAAAAATTGGCGGTAAAGGCGGCGGTCGTCCTGATTTTGCTCAGGGTGGCGGTACTGATCTGGCGGCATTGCCAGCAGCGCTGGAGTCGGTAACTTCACTGGTAGACGCGGCTCTTTGAGCTGCGTCCTGACGAGATGGACGCAACGATATGGCGTTATACGTACATAAATATGGCGGCACCTCCATCGGTACGGTCGAACGTATCGAAGCGGTTGCCGACAAGTTAAAGAAGTTTAAAGACGAAGGCCATGATCTGGTGGTGGTGTTGTCCGCGATGAGCGGTGAGACCAACCGCCTGATCGGGTTGGCGCAACAGATCAATAAGCAGCCCGATCCGCGTGAGATGGATGTACTGGTTTCGACCGGTGAACAGGTTACCATCGCGCTGCTTTGTATGGCGCTGGCTCGCCGTGGTTTGCCCGCGCGTTCTTACACGGGTGCTCAGGTGCGTATTACCACCGACAGTATGCATGGTAAGGCGCGTATCCAGGAAATAGACACCGAACGCATGCGCGCCGATTTAGACGCCGGTCGTATCGTGGTGGTGGCGGGTTTTCAGGGTGCGGATGCGACGGGCAATATCACGACGTTAGGGCGAGGTGGTTCTGATACCACCGGGGTTGCTCTGGCGGCGGCGCTGAACGCTGATGAGTGCCAGATCTATACCGATGTGGATGGTGTTTACACCACCGATCCACGGGTCGTGGATAGCGCACGTCGGCTGGAAACGATCACCTTTGAAGAGATGCTGGAGATGGCCAGCCTCGGCTCCAAAGTATTGCAGATTCGCTCTGTGGAGTTTGCGGGTAAGTACAAGGTGCCGTTGCGGGTGCTGTCCAGTTTTACGGACGGCCCAGGCACACTGATTACGACTGAGGATAATAACGCCGTGGAAAAACCGGTTATTTCTGGCATCGCCTTCAATCGCGATGAGGCTAAACTGACAATTCAGGGTGTACCCGATGTGCCAGGTGTGGCATCGCGTATTCTCGGGCCGATCAGTGCAGCCAACATTGAAGTAGATATGATCTTGCAGAATATTTCTGAAGATCAGAAAACTGACTTTACTTTCTCCGTTCACCGTAATGATTTCGCTAAAGCAGAAGGAATACTGCAGCAAATTATGGCTGAACTGGGGGCCCGGAGTGTGGTCGGAGATAACAAGATCGCCAAAGTTTCGATTGTTGGCGTTGGCATGCGCTCCCATGCGGGAGTGGCAAGCAAGATGTTTGATGCCCTGGCGAAAGAGGGTATTAACATTCAGATGATCTCGACATCAGAAATTAAAGTTTCGATTGTGATGGCGGAGAAGTATCTGGAACTGGCCGTGCGGGCACTGCATTCAGCGTTTGATCTGGATGCTTCAGACACGGTCAGCGAAGCCTGAAGGGCTGAACTATAGTTAGTTCAATGCAAAAAATAGCCGTCGGTGCGCCCGGTTTCGGGTGCCCGATTTTGCTGGTCACGAGTCGCTAAGAGCTTAACGGCCAGGCACGAAGGAATATCATAAGGAGATCCAACACAATGCTGATTTTAACCCGCCGCGTAGGCGAAACACTGATGGTTGGTGACGATGTCACCGTAACGGTACTGGGTGTCAAAGGTAACCAGGTACGTATTGGTGTGAATGCGCCTAAGGATGTTTCAGTACATCGCGAAGAGATTTATGAGCGTATTCAGCGTGAAAAAGCAGCGAATGCTGACGCTGGAGAGCCAGAAGAATAAAATACTTTTCTAAAAGCATTGCAATCTGATCTCAGATCATTAAGATACGTCTCCGTTGTCGCGGTGAGATGGCCGAGTGGCTGAAGGCGCGCCCCTGCTAAGGGCGTATATCGCAAG
>OJDH01000044.1_pt1 | contig 106440 bp, 85 predicted proteins | sample 1592761 | NCBI WGS metagenome assembly OJDH01 (sample SAMN05416855, study PRJEB24817) | seawater metagenome | isolation source: Sea water | place: Canada:Atlantic | collected 2013-11 | reverse complement strand
GTGGGCTCGGAGATGTGTATAAGAGACAGGCATTATAGAGATCCCTTTTTTGATCGCAAGTGTTTATTTCAAAAAAATGTTCAAGTGTCGATTAATTAGACAATGCGTTTAAAATAAGGTCTATCTGCTGCTTTTTGCACCGGGATCAATCGATTTAAAGCTATCAAAAGCAGATCAAATAAGATCTGTCAGCTGCAGATCGAATAAGATCTGTCAGTTGCAGATTATACTTTTTAGCACTCTTCTCTACTTAGCAAACACCTTATTTGGTAAACATCAACTTCACGGCGCGCGTAGATACTGATCTATATATTTATCTATCGCTTTTTTAGGAACTCGCTCCAGCAACTCGACTTCTTCTATATAGCTGTGAAAGATCCGCTTGTAACAATGTTAATTAAAGATTAGTGAGCACTACACGTCACTAACACGTTAGCGCCAAATCACTGTGGCTACGAATTCAAACACGCACTGGCGACAAAAATAAACATTCGATATCTCACAAATCACCAGACACATACCTGCTTTTACATTGCCCCTCTTGCACTTTTCGCTCGTTCTAATCTTGCCCGTTTATCGTCGTCATAGATTAGGGCGAATAGCTTATGAATACATTTGGCTATTCAAATGATGGATAAATCGCAATAAGTATATAAAAAATACCGATTAAAAATCATAGCCTTACAATCAGAAGAGTAGCGGAAGGTTATAGATAAGTGCTGGGTATAGAGTATGAACGTCGATTAACGCAGCATTTACACATTGAGTCTTAGTAAGTAACAGCAGTCATGCTTACTAAGATACAAAAGGAGCTCACATGAAAACTTTTTTACTTTTACATATCGCTTTACTTTGCGCATTAGGTTACGTCAGTCAAAGTATATTTTTTGGAACATTGGGTGACATTTTGTTTACGGTTGCTAGCGTAATATGCATACCGATCGTGAGTGCCTATGCATTAAAATGCTACTTTAGCTTTTCCGCAATACGCCAACGTAATCATAAGTTGCAATAAACCGTTGGGGCTTCGGGTTACGTTGTTATTTTGCCCTTCATCTCACTGATTGCAAACCCAGCTTTGTAACCCTAACTTTATTCAGGGTAACCGCGGGAATGCTCTCTGGCTAAGCTCTCGAGTCAATTCATTAAGCGCGCTATTTAAAGCGCGTTTTTGTATAACGGGTATTTAGGATGCATAAACCTCATCGTTAATAGTAATTAATTACTTTAATTCCCCATGTCACCAAAAAAATTAAAGCCTTTAAAAACAGACAATTACAAACAGAAGGTTAGCAGAAGGTATTAGAGACTTTAGTTTAATACAGTGTCCTCACTATAAATCAACGAGAACAGTTGAAAGGACATTCAATGCCGGATGCAAACGAACCAGAGAACAGAAAAGAAAATAGCTCATCGTTGTTAGATGTGCTCTCTTTGCCATTACTCAATGAAAAAATGCATGCCTTTAGCAAGATGGTGAACGTCATTGCTGAAGCGATATTCATCGTCAATGGAGATGGTGTAATTGAGGTGATAAACCCTTTGGCAGCCAAATTTTTTGGCGCCCCTCAAGAGGCACTAATAGGGCAAAAGTGGTTTCAGTTTTTAAATGAGCGATATCGTGAACAGTATGAATACTTGTTCATCAATTGGCATAAAACCTCTGGTCTGCCGTTGAATCACGGTCCGAAAGAAGTATTGATCAACCGACATGATAATACTTGGCTAGAAGCCGACTTATCAGTGTCATGCCTGCCAACGTCTTTAACTGCCCCCACTCCTTTGTTCGTCGGTGTTATGCACAATCTGACCAAACATAAGAGTGAATACAGCGAGCTAAGACGACTTGCCTCAACAGATCACTTAACTGGGCTAGCAAACCGCTACAATCTCGAAAAAGCATTACAGAAGAGTTGGCTAGACTGCGTTAATACAGAACAAGCCATTAGCCTTATACTTATCGATGTAGATTATTTCAAATTGTTTAACGACCAGTTTGGACATGTCAATGGCGATAAATGTCTGCAGAAGATAGCGAGAACGATTGAGCAGTGCCTACCGTCAAATGACAGCCTAGCTGCGCGCTATGGTGGTGAGGAGTTTGCTGTAATTCTTCCGCGTTTACGCTCCGTTAGCGCAGAATTAGTGGCAAAAGATATTCAACATCAAATAAACACCCTGAGTTTTAGCGATTTGGGCCTACCGTCCAGTTTTAGAGTCAGTGTGAGCCAAGGAATAGCCACCGAACTCGGGGGGCAATTTCGCACATCCGAAGCCCTCATTTGTGCTTCGGATACTGCATTGTATCGGGCAAAATCTGATGGACGTAATCGCATTAGTATCAGTCCTTAGTATTTTCAACAAGAGATAGTCTTGTGATACTAAACGCCCGCTTGATGGACAAAAGAATAAACAAGCACAGCGATGTCACCATAGCACAGATGCTAAATAGCCAGTTAGGCGGTAAAAACTCAATGGCTCCACCAGTGGCTAAGCCAGCGAATAGCATCCCCATGGCAAAAGCGTTTTGATACAAAGCGGCGCCAAAGGTCGGTTCGCTGGGCAACAAATGCTGCAATAGATTAATCCCTAAACCAGCCATCAAGCCATACATCAGCGCTTTTAGTATCTGAATCAAGAATAAATAAGTCATGTTTTGGTTAAGTGGAAGCAATAAAAAGAACGCGATCCCACTGACACTGGCAATGATAAATAACTGGAAATACGTAAATCGCGACAATAAATCTACACAACGAACAATTAAAACGATTTCAGCAATAGCGGCACACATAAAGAGCGTCCCCACCAAATTAACAGGCAGTGCTTGCTGCACAAAATAGACTGGCAAAATATGTTGGTATAAATTTATCGCAAAACTGAGCAGTGCAAAAAACACTAAGGGAGGTAACAAGTGTAGATACTGCCCTAAATGATTTTTTACATTCTTTTTTTCGTCTAACAAGCCACTGTTTTTAATAAGAGCGCGTTGCAACTTAGGCTGATGTATTTCTGCGACTGATTGAATTGTGTTTTCATTTTCATGTGAGGCGGGCAAGGTAAAAAACATCAAAGTAAGCAATGGCATTACCAAGGCCAGAGCATATAAAAACACAGAGAAACCAAATTCTTCGACCGTGTAAAACGCAATACTCGGGCAAACAACCCAAGCAGCACTGACGGTAGCCATTAACCTCGCGTTGACCCGATTAATCTTCGTTCTACAAAAATAACGAAATGCGAGGCCCATCAACAAGGCCGTCGATGCATGAAAAGGGGCAAACACGCCAAGCATCACCACACAAGCAACTAGGTAATTTTGCGTGTTCGCCAGCACAACCAACGCACCAGCAGCTAAAAAACTAATCCCTATTAGCCAATGTTTGTGCTTACCAACTCGCTCCACAATACGCGCAATGAAAAACGCATACATAATGCTGCTCAGCGCATACCCCCCCAATAGCGTACTGAGTTGAGTCGCAGTGGCGTCTAAATAACGATATGCATACAAAGATAATACAGGCATCAAACTTGCCATAACGCACGCATTTAAAAAGCCCGCAAGATAGTAGCCGCTGCCCTTAGCAATGACGCTCATGCCATTATCAATCCTTTAATTGTGTTTTAGTGTTGGCAATAAAATATTTCTAAAAGCTAGGTTATTTAGCAGTGAAATTAATACTCGAGATTTAAAATTCGATTCTATCTGCATTCTATTTAGCTTATAACATATTGTTTATTATGATTTTTAATTAAAAATTTAAGCTAAGATACAAATGCAAACGTAGACATTGTCGGCAATACATTAGAATAAAAAAACTATTTAGGCTGTAATGCGTAAAAAAATATAGCGCTTAATACTGATACAAAGCCATTCATTAGAATATTCGTGTAATAAAAACTGCCGCCGATGGGTCTCTTGGCACAGAATCATTTTAAAAGGAAAAACCATGTCGATTTTACCGCACAGCTTGATTGTTAGCGCGAGCTTAGCGATGGCATTCACTGTGAGCGCCCAAGAACAGAGTAGCCCTACTCAAGCTGGTATTGGGCCACAGACAAATAGTGAACAAGACAACAACCTTGAACACGTCACTGTTACTGGCTCTGCGCAACCTACTTTAGTTATGTCACCTAAAAATGCAGTGATCGACGGTCCGTTCGGTAAAGACAAAAATTTAACGGAAATAGCCAGAACCCTAACGTCTATTTCCAGCGACATGTTAGAACAGCTATCTATTGATGACTTACAAGACGTACTTACCTTAGTGCCAAACACGTATTCAGCCAGTGGTTTTGGTGCCCCCAGTTTACCAACTATCCGCGGCCAATTAGGCGAGCTATTTCAACAAGGTATGCGTCGCCAAGCAGGCAACAATGGTTTTGGGATCCCCTTGTCGTTTAACAGCGTCGGGCAAATTGATGTAGTTAAAGGCGCCCCATCCGTCATTTTAGGTACCACCCAACGTAATGGTGGTTTTGTTAATCTAAATAATAAAACCGCAACCCTGTCTGGAACAGACTTAAAGTTGCAAGCCAGTGCAGGTAGCTGGGAGCACTATCGCGGCCAAGTTGACGTAAACACCGCAATTGAAGAAGGTAAAAGCGGTGTTCGGGTTAGTGCAGAATACATCGATAACGACAGTTACTACGACTTTACTGGATTTCAAAGCGAAGATTTATTCGTTGCTTATAAACTTCTGCCAGATGATAAATCAAGTTGGGATATCAGCTTTGAATACTACGATGTGGACTTTACCGATAATGCCGGCATTAATCGCCCCACACAGAATCTAATCGACAACGGTTTCTACATTACCGGTCAAGGCGTGCAACCAAATGGCTCACAAGTGCCCGGTGCTTTTGCTTTAGTTTCCCCTAGTGACGAAGTACGTATTCCTCGCAGCACAGTGCTTACCGACCCAGACAACATCAATAATGCACAGACTTACGTTTTTCATAGTACCTACGAGCGTCAGTTAAATGCGGTGCATACTCTGACTAACCGCAGTTACTTTCAATACTTAGATCGTGAAGAAATTGCGCAAAACAGCTTTGTTGAGATCATCGATGGGGCGAAAACCGCGCAAAACCGACTTGAAATCAATTCCGCTTGGTCTGGCGATCAGCAAACTACTTGGGGAATAGACCTGCGTTACAACGATGTGCTTGGCTATAGCCAGTTCACGACGGAAGCTGATTTACCTATCGATTTACTTGGCAGTATAGAGCAAAGACGTATTCCTCTGACTGAAACCCAACAGGCACGTTTAGTCGAGCTTCGCCCTGGTGTTTTTGTGTCTCCTGGTGCGAATTACGATATCGATGGAGATGGGAACAACGACTTTTCATTGTCCGACACCACCGACTCAACCACCTGGCAGACGGGCCTATTTGCCGAACAAGATAGCGACTGGACCAACAGATTTAGCACCACTGTTGGCTTACGTGCTGACCACTACGATGTCACCGCCCGCGACGCACTGCCTCCCCAAGGCCAAGTAGCGGCAAAAGACAGCTTCAGTAAATGGTTGTACTCAGGCTCTGCCAGTGCGCGCTTTAAAATCAATAACGATATCGTAACCTATGCCACCTATAGCTATAGTGAAGCGACTTCTAACAGCATGGGTGGCGGTACCGTGTTAGGTGCTGACAATAAAATAAACCCCTTGAATTTTGCTACCGAAAACGAGCTATACGAACTAGGTGTAAAATACTCGCCCGACGGCTCACCTTGGTACGCCGATGCATCAATGTTCGAGCAAACACGTAGTTTACGTAATCGTGATGGCAGCAACACTGGCATTATTGCCAAAGGTTTCGAAGCGCAAGTGTTTTATCAAGGAAGTAGCTTGTGGGCTAACTTTGGCTACAGCTACTTAGACGCCCGCTATGACGATTCAGCTAGCGCCCAAGACTCACAACAAGTCGCTGACGCATTTGATAATTCTCGCCCTGACATTATTCAAGGCACAGGTATCGGTGCGCCTAATTTTGCTGGTTTTGCGCCATCAAATCAGCGTGTGCAAGGTTTACCACAACAAACCGTATCGATTAGCGCAGGCTATCAAATATGGGATAACTGGGATGTATCAGGCTCAGCTATTTACAGCAAAAGTTACCCACTGGATTACCTCGCTACTGTGTTAATCCGAGACCAAATAACCATTAATATTAATACTAATGTTGCCCTAACTAACCAGTCGAGCTTGCGCCTTGAAATACGCAATCTAACTGACGAAAACAACTGGCGTCCTGTGTTTGAGGGCGGTTACTTTGGTTCAACATTGGTTTTCCCTGAACTGCCGCGTAATGTTCAGTTAACTTACACCTACAACTTTAAGGCCTAACCTCGTAATGAATAGTAAACGTGCAATATTAGTCATCGTCATCGCTGCGCTCATCGCCAGTTTTTTTGTCTTTGACCTGAATCAATACCTCACACTTGAGAGCCTTAAAAGCAATCAGCAAGATCTTGCTCAATATATTGAAGCGAACTGGTTAGTCGCATTTGTTGGCTACTTAGTAATTTATGCTGCAGCCACAGCCTTAAGTGTACCAGGAGCTGCTATTCTCACGTTAGGCGCGGGGGCATTATTCGGCTTCGGCTGGGGGTTATTATTAGCCTCTTTCGCTTCAAGCATTGGCGCAACGTTAGCCTTTTTAGCTTCGCGTTTCTTATTGCGGGATTGGGTAAAAAGCACCTTTTCTAAAAAGCTTGAGTCTATTGATAAAGGCATCGAAAAAGACGGTGCATTTTATCTACTGAGTTTACGTTTAGTGCCTATCTTCCCGTTTTTTATCATCAACCTAGTGATGGGTGTTACTGGTATAAAGACTTGGACTTACTACTGGGTTAGCCAATTAGGTATGTTGATTGGCACCGCCGTGTACGTCAACGCCGGTACCCAATTAGTAGAAATTAATCAATTATCAGACATTATCTCAACGGATCTGATCCTTTCGTTTGTACTGTTAGGCATATTCCCGATTTTGGCTAAGTTCATCCTTAGCGCTTTGCAACAACGCCGTGTTTACAAAGGCTGGAAAAAGCCAAAGAAATTTGACCGTAACCTAGTGGTTATTGGTGCTGGTTCGGCTGGTTTAGTGACGGCGTATATCGCCGCGGCAATTAAATCTAAAGTGACCTTGGTTGAGCGCCATAAAATGGGTGGCGACTGTTTGAACACGGGCTGTGTGCCTTCTAAAAGTATATTGCATGCCAGTAAGCTAGCACACATTCATCACACCTCGCAAAACGCAGGTGTCACTTATGATGCACCAAAAATTGATTTCAAAGCGGTAATGAACAAGGTTCACAGCGTGATTAAATCAATCGAGCCACACGATTCTGTTGAGCGTTACGAATCGCTAGGGGTAAACGTGGCAATCGGTAACGCCACTATTGTGTCCCCTTGGCAGGTTGATATTCAAACTGAAAATGGTATTGAATCACTGACTACACGCAACATTGTTATTGCCACAGGCGCCCGTGCATTTGTACCAGATATTCCCGGCTTAAAAGACATCGATTATTTAACCGCTGATAACCTCTGGGAAATTACTGAACAACCTAAACGCATGATAGTGTTGGGCGGCGGCCCAATTGGCTGCGAATTGTCTCAAGCCTTTGGTCGTTTAGGTACCCATGTCACGCAAATCGAACGTGGCGATCAGGTACTGAGCAAAGAAGACCCAGATGCAGCGAAGCATTTACAAACACAGCTAGAAAAAGACGGTATCGATTTACGTTTGAATACCAGCGCCATGGCCGTTGAAACTACCAGCGAAGGCAACGTGTTAGTGGTTGAGTTTGAAGGTACAGAAGAACGTATTCCGTTTGATAAAATATTAGTTGCTGTGGGTCGTCAAGCGAACCTGACAGGCTTCGGTTTAGAAAAACTTGGTATTGAGACTGGCCGTACTGTTGTCACTAATGACTTTTTACAAACCAAGTACCCGAATATATTGGCGGCGGGCGATGTTGCAGGCCCTTATCAGTTTACTCACACCGCGAGCCATCAAGCATGGTACGCTGCGGTCAATGCGCTATTCAGACCGTTCAAAATATTCAAAGTGGATTACAGTGTTATCCCTTGGGCGACGTTTGCTGAGCCAGAAATTGCCACCGTTGGTTTAAATGAAATGTCCGCTAAACAACAGGGCATCGAGGTAGAGGTCACCCGTTACGATATTGGCGGCCTTGACCGAGCATTGGCTGATGACCACGCCCGTGGTTTTGTTAAAGTACTAACAAAGCCAGGTAAAGATAAAATACTCGGTGCCACCATAGTCGGCGCCAATGCGGGAGAATTATTGGCTGAGTTCGTTTTAGCCATGAAACACGGCCTTGGATTGAACAAAATATTGGGCACTATTCATATTTATCCAACGATGGCTGAAGCGAACAAAAACGCCGCAGGTAATTGGAAGAAAGATCACGCACCACAAAAAGTGTTGGCTTTCCTTGAGCGTTTCCACACGTGGCGTCGTAAGTAGGCCAGCGGTTGCCTAGAAGTCATTTATAAAGCAATAGGCGTGCTGCATTTATTCGCGTACGCCTTATATTTGAAATTAATTCAACGGAGAAGTGTATGCATACTCCATTCAATCAAGTTAAACGTTTGGCTCGATATACCCTAACGACAGGTAGTTTGCTACTTTCCTTATTTTCAATGGTGTTACACGCCGCTGATTTTGATCACAGTTATAATAATTTTGATCAGCTACTGAGCGAAGTAGTGCAGATGTCTGATGATAAAAAGCAAACCCGAGTCAACTACCAGCAATTGTCAGTTAAAAAAGATACGCTACAAACCTCACTAAGCGCATTTTCTGATGTTAGTAAAAGCCAATACGACGAATGGGATAAACAGCAGCAGCTTAGTTTTCTCATCAATGCTTACAATGGCTTTACACTGAAGCTGATCATAGATAACTGGGATGAATTTAAACAAGGCAATGCTAAATCAATCCGTGATTTGGGTAGTTTATTCACAACCCCTTGGGAAAAGAAATTTTTCACGCTGTTTAGTGAAAAACACAACCTAGATGATATTGAACACGAAATGGTGCGTAAATGGTTCAAAGAGCCACGTATTCATGCAGCCCTTGTTTGTGCTGCGGTGTCGTGCCCGCCACTGCGGGATGAGGCATTTGTATCGTCTAAGTTAACAGCACAATTAGATAGCCAAATGCAGCTTTTTTTAGCAGACAATAGCCGCAATGAGATAAAGACAAATGGCCAAAAAGGCGAAGCGTCACTGTCTTCTATTTTTAAATGGTATCGTGGCGATTTCGAAAAGGGTGACGAGGGTTTCAACTCGTTATTTGATTTGCTCAGTGTTTACAGCGATGCATTAGTCGAGGGTGATGACAGTGCCCAAGCTCAGCGTAATATAATTAAAAGCGCTGACTACCCTATTACGTTCAAGGATTATGACTGGCGTTTAAATGATGTGGCTAACTTCTAAACTGACTCGCTTTTTTACACTTGTTAAAGTACTAGTTCGGAGCAACTTGATACTGCTATTGGCAGCGCTATGTGTTCCATCAGTGGCTATCGGAAATGACGCGTTAAACGACCTTAATGATAGTCAAGCTAGCCAGCTCGAAAGCACCAAACAATGGCAGCAAACCTTGGCCACTGCCCGCGGCGAAACCGTGTACTTTTATGCTTGGGGCGGTTCAAAACCAGTTAACGACTATTTACGCTGGGCGGCCCGGGAAATTGCCAGTCGCTATAAGGTACGTTTGCGCCATGTAAAAGTAGCCGATATCAGCGAAGCAGTTAGCAGATTAAAAGCAGAAGATGGCAGCAAAAGTGCTATCGATTTACTTTGGGTAAACGGTGAAAACTTTAGTTATCTGAAAGAACAAAAACTATTACTCGGGGGGCTTACTTCAGTCATCCCTAATAGTACGCTATTGGCGACTGAAGAGCTTTCGTTGCGCAACGACTTTGGTGTCCCCATGGATGGCTTCGAAATACCTTGGGGCGTTGGGCAATTCAACATTATTGCTAATGAAAACGTCTTTGCTCAAATGAGCATTACCCCAGCTGATATCCTTAGCGCAGCGAAGAAACAGCCCGGTCGCATGAGTTATCCGCGCCCGCCCGAATTTCATGGCACGACTTTTTTGAAACAGCTTTTAGTGGCGCTTAGTCATAACGATGAACGTTTGTTCGAGCTTGCTACACCTGAAGCGCAGCAACAGCTGCTACCTACATTATGGAATTACCTCGACAAGCTGCACCCTTTGCTATGGCAAAAGGGCAGCGCATTTCCTAGTTCAAATACCGAGCAACTTGCGCTTTTTCAACAAAATCAACAGGCAATGACGGTCAGTTTCAATCCCAACCAAATAAGCAAAGAGCAAGATGAAAAACGCATTCCTCAATCTGCAAAACGTGTGTACTTTGAGGGCGGTGCTATTACTAACAGCCATAACCTTGCCATTCCTAAAGGGGCGCAAAGTCCAGCTGGCGCGAAAGTGGTGATCCATTTTTTATTGAGCGAGTTAGCTCAAGAGCGCAAGCTTAATGGCAGTTGGGGGGACCCCGCGGTCATAACGCCATTACTGGATGAAGCCTCAACATTACCCGCTCAGCAAGAGTTACACAGCTCTTGGCAACAAATCATTGAAGATACATGGCAACAAAGATACGGCGCTTAACCCTTGCTACTGGCTGGCTGCTTGTTACATTTGTCGCAGGGCTGCCGGTTTTTGGTGTAGTGCTGGGCTTATGGCTCTCACCACCAATTTCATGGGAGCAAGTGAGCGTATTTTTTACTTATAACGGCCTCCTGTCATCAGTTCTAAGTTCTCTGCTGCTTTCATTACTCGCGCCGATCATTGCGCTGTATGTGGCATTCACCGTATACAGTCAGTATCGTTTTAACCCTCGCTGGCAAGCCTTAGAGCAGCGACTTGCTCCTTTACTGTCATTACCTCATTTAGCGGTAGCTTTAGGCATAGTCTACCTCTTTAGTTCAGGTGGCATGGTGTGGAGCGTACTTTGGGAGCTCTTTGGGAGCACACCACCTGAGTGGTTTGGCCTTGGGCGTAAAAGTTTGTTGAGCATGTTAATTGCTATCAGCATAAAAGAAGTGCCCTTCTTTTTATTTATATTCAGCGCACTGGGTCGCCAGTTGGCGATTAAAGATTGGTTACTGCAAGGTCGAGCACTTGGCTACAGTGAAAGTGCTAGTTGGTGGTTGTTGGTTTTCCCTACTGTGTTGAAGCAGTCTCGCTTGGCCTTACTCGCAGCGATGGCTTTCACCTTATCAGTACTCGACATTAGCCTTCTGATCGGCCCCAACATTCCTGAGCTCTACGCGGTCGTGTTATATAACTGGCAAACTGGCTTCACCGCAGATAAGCAAGCAATGGCCTTTCTTGGCAATCTGCTTTTATTGACCATGCTTGGCGTATTAGTCGCGGCTATTTATACTCATGAATGGTTCGCTATAAAGCGAATTCGTACTCTTGCCGTTATGGCCAATCCATTGAAAATCACCCGCCTTGCTCGAATATTCACGGCCTGGTTGGGGCTCTTTAGTCTATTGACCTTAGCGATATTACTTACCTTCTTACTGTGGTCATTAGGCTGGAATACGCAAAGCCCTTTTAGCGCAGCGAGTTGGTCTACCACTTTATGGCAAGATGAATGGTTTTTCATGCAAACGCCATTACTGAACAGCTTAAACATTGCTTTTTTTAGCAGCGTTCTGGGGGTCGCAATAACCTTAATCGCCTTAGAGCTACAACGACAAAGCAAACGCTATTTACCCGATTATGTGTGGTTACTGGCAATACTGTTACCGCAGCTAAGCATGGTGTACGGCTGGCAAATCGCCCACACTGACATGAGCGCGAGTTACAGTACGGCTTGGATAGTCCTCTCGCATTTGCCTTTCACCTTTGCTTACAGTTACTTAGTGCTTCGCGGGCCGTTTCAAAGTCTGGATAGGCATTACGAGTTGGTTGCTGCCAGTTTTGGCTATTCCTATTGGCAACGTTGGTGGCAAGTACGTTTTATGTTGCTTCGCCCCGCTCTGCTAAGCGCATTGGCCATCGCGTTTTCGGTCAGTGTAGCGCAATACATTCCCACCCTAATGTTGGGTGCAGGGCGAGTCTCTACCATCACTACTGAGGCAGTCGCGATTGCATCGGGTAACGAGCAGAGCATCACTGCAGTCTATATGTTAGTGCAAGCTGCACTGCCATTTATTGCCTTTTTCATCGCCAGTGTGCTGGCTCAACGTCTTCGAGGAAGTTTCGATGCTGCGCATCAATAATTGCCAAATAAACACCGTTAGTGGGCAGATTTCCTTGCCCGATATAACACTCGAACAAGGTGAATTACTGGTACTTACCGGCCCAAGCGGTATGGGCAAGTCGACATTTTTGCACTGGGTGTTAGGTGATGAGATTCAGCACGCCTCAATCAGCGGTGACATCATATTGAACGAAAAGCCGCTCAACGACCTGAACGTCGAGCAGCGTGGTATCGGTTTATTAATGCAAGACGTGCATCTTTTTCCGCATTTGAATGTGTTAGACAATATCTGCTTTGCACTGCCCGCTCTTTCTAAAAACCAGCAAGGTAAAAAACAGAATAAACAGCAGCGCCGTGAAACGGCAACGAATATGCTCGAGAAGATTGAGCTGAGCTATGTTGCGGGCCATTTCGCTAATCAGCTCAGTGGCGGCGAACGCTCTCGCGTAGGCTTGGTGCGCGCGCTGGCGAATCAACCTCAAGCTTTATTGATGGATGAGCCATTTGCTGCCCTTGACCCAAACACGAGTGCCAAGGTAAGTCAGTGGGCATTTGAGCAACTGCAGCAGCAAGGTGTCCCTAGTATTATGGTGAGTCATGATATCGACAACATTCCTGCTCACGCTCAACATATAGATTTAGGGGCCTATTTTCATAGCACGTCCAGCGCATCGCACGCTAAGCGTAACTAATAACGTATACTCAACTCTATGGGTCTGCCCTCTAGCGACCCATAAACATAAGGTAAACCATGCTAGACCCTATTTTAAATAAACTGTTGAAAAAGCCTTTGTGCAGTGCGGCTAAACAGTTAATCAAACGTGGAGCGACCGCCGATTCAGTGACAGTCGCCGGCTTTGTCATTGGCATGCTCGCAGTGCCGGCCATTATTTATGGTCAATACGTATTGGCGTTGTGCTTAATCTTACTAAATCGCCTAGGCGACGGGTTAGACGGCGCAATAGCTAGAGAAACTTCGCCTTCGGACGCTGGAGGCTTTTTAGATATCACCTTAGATTTCATATTCTATTCAGCCATCGTTTTCGCTTTTGTCTGCGCCAACCCAATGGACAACGCCATAGCAGGCAGCTTTTTGATGCTGTCATTTATGGGCACAGGAGGCAGCTTTTTGGCCTTTGCTATTATGGCCAGCAAACACGGTATCGATAGCCCTAATTACCCGCAAAAAAGCTTGCATTATATGGGGGGGTTAGCAGAAGGCTTTGAAACTATCTTAGTGCTGTGTTTGTTTTGTTTATTCCCGAATCAATTTGTATTGATAGCATCGGTGTTTGCGGTAATCTGCTGGCTTACTGCCATTATCCGAATTTGGGTGGGCTATCACACTTTAGTAGCCACCAAAGACAGCTAACTCTTTATTAGCCGAGCTCTTTGTTAGCCGAGCACCTTAGTAGCCGAGCACTTTTCAACTGCGTTCATTTTTAGGAGAGCCATTTTTAGGTGGCATCTGCTTGGGTATTTGTCGAAATGGCATCAGTAGTACGGTACTTATGCCCGTATTGTTATTTTCTTTGTTGTACTCTTTTAAGCCAAGCGTTAAACCGTCGTCACCGGCTTTGGCTTCATGGGTGTAGCTATGAAAAAGTCGATCCCATATGGATAAGCAAAATCCAAAGTTGCTATCGGTTTCCGTTACCACCTGGCTGTGATGAATACGATGCATGGCTTGGGTGACAATCACTTTACGCAAAGGCGTTTCTAACCAATTAGGCAGCTTTATATTGCTGTGATTAAAAACAGCACTGGCATTAAGTACAATCTCAAAAATTAAAATAGCCATGACCGGCACACCCAATAAGAATATACCGAGCCCTTTTACCCCTAGACTCAAGGCGATTTCGATGGGGTGAAAACGTAAGCCTGTTGATGCATCAAGATGGGGATCAGCATGATGCACACGGTGCAAACGCCATAACAGTGGCACTCGATGGAAAACGCGATGCTGCCAGTAAATTAGGCAATCAAGAGCGATAACCGCTAAGGCAACAGCCGCCCATTCAGGCACCGGCACTCTATTCAGCACGCCGAATTGCTGCTCATCTGCAAAAATTGCCACAACGGCAAGTCCTGCGGGAACCAATAACCTGCCAGTAAGCGCGCCACACAGAACTAAAAAAAAGTTACTCGACCAACGTTTGTAACGCGCCACGGGTGAAACACGATTTGGCATTACCGCTTCCCAAATCATCATGAGGGCCAACACTAAGATAAAACTGCCCATTCGCAACCAGACTTCATTTTGCATACTTATCCACATTAATATTTATTAGAAAGTTAAGTCCAAAAACTGTTACTGATAGTATTAGGTTGTTCATATATCATCAGTCTATAAATTCACGTTACTATAATAACAACGGAGAACACTCTATGAAGACCTTGGTTAGCTTAGTTAGCTTCCTGGCTATTTTGCTTGTCGCCCTGCCTGGCCCTCTTTACAAATTTGGTATACTCGAGTTGGGCACTGCTTTTGCTGCCTTACGCTTCGGTGTATACGCTGGGATCGCCGCGTTAGTTTTGATCTTGATCCAGATTATTTTTATGCGTAAAAATATCAGCTGGGCAGGAGTTGCCGTATCAGCTATTTTGGCATTGGTTGCCGTTGGTTTACCGATGAGTATGATGAGCAAAGCTAAATCAGTACCGCCGATCCATGATATTTCAACTGACTTAGTCAATCCTCCTAAATTTGTGGCTATCGTTGCCCTGCGCGCTGATGCACCTAACCCTGTGGAATATGCGGGCGAAGAAATCGCTAAGCAACAACGTGAAGCTTATCCTGAATTGATCACTCAGAAATATACTCAAGATACAGAACAAGTATTTGATGCAACTGAAGCAGCCATCAAAGACTTAGGTTGGGAGTTAGTCAACTCAGATAAATCATTAGGCATCGTTGAAGCAACTGACACCACAGGATGGTTTGGTTTTAAAGACGATGTAGTTGTACGTATTCGTACCACAGGTGAAGAGAGCTTCCTTGATGTCCGCAGCAAGTCTCGTGTGGGTATGAGCGATTTAGGTAAAAATGCCGAGCGTATTCACACTTTAATCGATGCCATAAACAGCAAGCTTAAGCTTTAATCTTTACCCTATCATCCGCAGATGCATAGTGATGCAAGATGATAAACAAACGCCCAGTGATGTGTTTTCATCGCTGGGCGTTTTTATATTTTAACAATATCTCGAAGTAGTTTAGTTTCCAAGTAAACCTTTCATCACATTATTCAAAATTTGCTTTTGCGCTTCTGTGGCATTTTGGCACTCTTCGGTTTTCACCTCTTCACCTTTCATTAGTTTCTCAGTGCACTCGGCGAGCACTTCGCTTAACAGCTCAGGATCATCAACCAAATCTTCGACTGACGGCGTACCACAAGCGGCTAAGCCAAAGACTAAAGGCAGTATCAACATATATTTTTTCATTTTTCTTCCTTAAATTCCCGATGAATAAAACACTGTACGTTCGGGTTTAACGCCAGCGTGGGTTCTCAACTAATTGAAAAATCGAGCGTTACATATCCCTTAACAATTTCTCACGTTTAGATACTAAAAAAACATCTCAAAAATTACAACTTTTTCTATTGAAAATCAGCTGGTTAACATCATGTATAAGGCGCAGGACACAAGTAGTTCTTATTGTCTGATTAGGTGTCTCTAATCCACTACTTTTGTCGCTCACTCAGTTTATTTTTTATTAAGGAATTTCAATGAAAGTTTCAAAAATTGCTTTATTAGCAGCGACCGTTATTTCCGTTCCTACTGCTTACGCAGCTTCTCCTGACTTCAACTATGTGGAAGGCGGTTATGCAAAAATCGATGTAGACAACAGCGACTATGAGCCAGATGGTTTTAAAGTTTCAGGTTCTGCACTGGTAGGTAAGAATGTTTTTGTTAATGGGTCCTACACGGACACATCCGATGAAATCAACAATAGTGATATTGATTTTAACCAGCTGAGCCTAGGTATTGGTTATCGCATGGCAGCATCAAGCAATACAGATGTATACGGTGTGGTCAGTTATGAGGAAGCTGAACTCGAAGATTATGATGAAAATGGCTACGGCCTAACAGCGGGTATACGCTCTCGTGTGACGCCTAACATAGAACTTGATGGCGGCGTGTCGTATCTCGATTTGGACGATGACGACGATACCTATTTAAACTTGGCAGCAAGTTACTACTTTACGCCTGCTGCTGCCGTAAGCGTGTCTTATCGCACCTCTGATGACAACGATATTATGGGCGTCTCTGCACGTTACTCGTTCTAGTTAGAGCGATTTTTACCACAACACAGCGACTAGATCCTCTGTCGCTGTGTTGATCTGTTTTGAACCAGCAGGATCCGTTAAAAGATACTTAGAAATTCTCTAGCACATAATCAGGCAATTCGTCTTCTGATGGCAGCGGCGTGGGTACACCTTTATCGTCAATTGCGACAAATTTAAATTGTCCTTGGGTGACCTTCTCTCGCAATCCAATTCTATCACGCCTTACCCAAGCCTCAACATTGATAACCATAGATGTGCGCCCTAGTTTCACAACACGGGTATACAAACCTAGAATATCCCCCACGTGTACAGGGCGGATAAAGCTCATACTCTCTACTGAAACAGTGACAACACGACCTTGAGCACGCTGACCCGCACATATGCCTGCGGCAATGTCCATTTGTGATAATACCCAGCCGCCAAAAATATCCCCAGCAGCGTTAGTGTCAGCCGGCATAGCGAGAGTTCGTGTGGTGAGTTTACCGAGATGTTCTTCTTGCGTTTCTTCTTGCATTTCGCTGCCTGTATCAAGATTCAATGGGGGTTTTAGCCAGATTGTAGCATTAAATTAATGTTCAATTTGATACCAAAGGGCTGGATTTTTTAACGGTGTTCGCTCAGGTAATAAAGGGTTGGGTAAATCAATCACATTTCGTTCAGACAAATTAGACTTATCAATTAACCATTGATTATGTTTCTCAAACATCAGGTCAAAGGAGCCATCTTCTAACGCTATTTGCAAGCCACGCTCTATGTCTGCAGCAAGTTCCTTACTATTAGCATTGACGAAATAGTAAACCGCAGCGGGATAGCGCAACAATAGGTGCTTCTCTACTGCGAGGTTGTATTGCGGCCTATACTCTATTTCATTCCAAATTTCGATAATCGAACGCGGGAAAAAATCAAATCGCTCGCTGTCTAACATCATAAACAAGCGCTCATACATAGATGACGACATTACGTCGATCTTGCTGTTGGTTAAAATATAGGAGTCAGGCCAATCGTGCCCTTGGCCAGCAGTATATGCTTGCAAACCCGCTAAATTACTAACCTGATCAAAGTGACTTTGGGCGCTGGCGTGAATTAAAAACAGGCGCCAACCAATTAAACCTTTATAGAGGGGGATCCGAATGGGCGTGTATGTCTCTTCTCGGTCTTTGCTGGTCATGGTCCACACAATATCAGGCGCATTTTGAGTGCCTAACATACGTAGCGCTCTGCTTTGATTCATAAGCCCTTTGCTTGGTTTCAACTTATAGGGTTTGTTGAGTTTACTTATCGCTAATGCTAATAAACGTACGGGATAAATAGGCCGATGGTCATCAACCGACAGAGGCTTAGGGTACAAAATGGTTGTCACCGGCTCAGCAAATGCAGAAACGCTAAAAGTCAGTGAAAAAACACCCATCACCACAAATGCATATTCCCTAAGGATCCCCGGCATCGATAAAAATCTATTGATATGATGACGCTTGCCTAAGTATTTTAGGCTGTGAGTAAAAAGCATTCTATTCTTCGTTCCATCTAAATATGCAGCACGCTTGACTAAATATAGTGCCAAAAAACAGAATGAATAGTAAACATAACAAAGTAAAACTTTGTGAAAATTCTGTTATGTCATATTCAATTTCCAGTAAATCTTAAAAGCCAAGGGCAATCGCTGATGAAAGAGATCGAGCAACACCTAAATGAGCAAAAATTGTAGTTGATGGTTGTGGATATGAGGGATATGAGAAATACATAAGTAGAAGTGACACAAGCCCACTCTGATTTCACTCATAGTCTTGATAATAGCCTTTTACGGGGGAGAGCCCTCAGCTAGTGGAGAGCCCTCAGCTAGTAGAGAGCCTTCAGCCGATAAAGAGCCTCCGCGAGTAAAAAGCCCACAGCAAATTAACGAAAAAACCAGCGCTTTAATAAGGGCTGATTTAGTCATCACCATGAAATAACGCTAATGTTGACTGGCGATCATCTAGCAACGATTGGCCTGACCATTTTAAAAAGTGGGGCACCAGTCAAGCACACCTTTTTTAAAGCTTTCTCGCTCTTGTAAACGACTCGCCCACGCTTGAACAGCAGGAAAGCGCGAAAAGTCATAGCCTGCCCCAGCCAAGGTGAAATGCATTGGCACCCAGGTAATATCTGCTAAGGTAAATTGCTCTCCTACCAACCAATCGCGATTTTGCAAAATGCCATCCGCTAGTTTAAAGAAATGATCTAACATCGCCACTGCTTCATTTGCTTGTTCAGCCGTAAAACCTTTATCAGTATTTTTATGAAAGGCGATGAGTTCCTCATTAGTTTGCAATTTTTCATAAGCGTCTTTCTGCTCATCTGTTTGCTTCATTTTGCCCTGCATCTTATGAAAATAGATGAAGGTTTTAACCGCCTTCACATGAATTTCCACCGCAGATTTCATCCACCAATACATGCTTTCTAGCTCCTCTGCCGCGACAGGATGAAGCGGCGTCTCTGGAAATGTTTGGTCGATATAATCAATAATATCGTCAGACTCAATAATCACCACACCATCATGCACTAAGGTCGGTACAACACCGTTTGGATTAATACCAAAATACTCTGGGGTAATATGTTCCTTTTTAGTGATGTCTAAATGATGACTCGTCCAAGGCAACTTCTTTTCTTCGAGGGTCATACGTACCCGCATCGCACAATTCGATAAAGCCGAGTGATAAAGATGTAGACCTTTATGCTCGAGTACCGCTTTATTAGTTGGAGTAACTATTCCCATGGGACACCTCAATAATTGATCGTGATTTCCGTTTTGCGCGAAAGCAGTATCAGTTGATGTCAGGCACTATAATTTAACTCTATAAAGATGATAATATAGCGAAATAGATACACTTTATTCACAATTTGGAAACAATGATGAATGAACTTGAATGTATGCGTACATTTGTAAAAGTGGCGGAAGTAGGCAGTTTTACTGAAACTGCGCGGCAAATGAATTGTGCCAAATCTGCAATCACTAAACGTATTAATCAACTCGAAGCGCATTTAGAATTACAATTATTTCAGCGCTCGACCCGGCAATTATCCATCACTGAAGGGGGAAATGTATTCTATCAACGTAGCATTCACATACTGGCGGATTTGGCGCAGGCCAAAGCCGATGTGAGCACCCAAGAATGGAGCTTAAGCGGCACGTTAAGCGTAAGTTGTGTCTCTTCTTTTACCCAAGCCTATTTAGCCGATGACCTTTGTGATTTCCGCCAACAACACCCTGATTTGCGTATCGATTTAAGCCAACATGACCGTTACTGTGACCCAGTACAAGAAGGGTTTGATTTAAGTATTCAAACTGACATGCCCCACAGCGGCGTGCTTGAGAAAGTTGATATAGCGCCAGTAAGAAGGCTTATTGTCGCCTCACCTGATTACATTGAAAGGCATGGCGTACCCAGCACACCCAAAGCTTTACAGCAGCATATTCTGGCTCACAATCGCTATATTCACCCGGATTTTGTGATGCACTTTGAGGGCCGTCAAGGCGATGAATCTATCCCTTTCACTCCAGTCATATCCTCAAATACGATCACCCTGCTACGCTCTGCGGTCATGAAGGGGGAATGCTTGGCCATGATGCCGCTGTTTTATATCGAAAATGAAATTCAGTCAGGAGGCTTTGTTCCCGTTCTTACCGACTACCGCATCAAAAAAACGACCTTATGTGCGTTTTATCGAAAATCTTCATTTGTGCCGATGAAAGCGCGCATCTTCTTAAATTTTTTGAGACAAAAATACAACGAACCCGCACCATGGGAACAAAGACCGCTACGACAAAACCTGAGCTAGCTTATGCACTAGGCGTCAATCTTACTCGTGATGTTGATTAGCCAAGGTACCTTCCTGCTCGATTAAGCATTCTTTCGGCGTTCTTACATTTTTGTCTGAAATAATCACTCCAGTGTTGGCTGCGAAGGTGTCCCAACGGCTGACCATCTCTTGCAATTTTTTAGGGTTTTTGAGCGCTACGTCATGAGTTTCACCTGAATCTTCATCAAGGTTAAACAATTGCCACTTTCCCCGCCCGAAAGGCGCTGGCAGTCTAACTAGCTTCCACTGATTATACTGTAGCCCTTGCCTGCCGTGCACACTGAACCCGTATACTTCGTCTTTATGCACAAAGTCTTGTTCGCCGTGTAAATAAGGTAAAATCGATTTTCCAACAACAGGCAATATTTTTCGACCTTTATATTCTGTTCCGGGTAATTCAGCACCTGCTATGTCTAAAAATGTCGGTAGTAAATCCATCACTGATGCGAACTCAGTTAATGTCTGGGCCTTCTCATGCGCTTGAGAATTCGGAAGATGAATAATGGCAGGTACGCGAATACCGCCTTCAGTCACCATGCCTTTGTGTAGACTAAAAGGGGTATTACTGACCTGAGCCCACGCTCCGCCATAAGAAACAAAAGAATTGGCAGCGCCGATATTCTGCATACTGTTATCGAACGTTTCCTGTACGTACTTTGCTTCCTCTGCTAGGCCTCTTTCAGGGCGGGCGTCAGCGCCATTATCAGAGATGAAAACAATCAAGGTATTATCATACTGCCCTATATCTTTTAAATGCTGGACCACCCTACCGATGTTTTCATCTAGCGCATCCACCATACCTGCGTAAATTTCCATCATACGGGCTTGTTTCGCTTGTTCTTCAGGCGACAGTTGCTGCCACTGCGGATAGCAGCCGCTGCCTGCACTATGCGTAGCGTGCTCATGAATAAGACCCAAATCCGCTAACTTTGTTAGCCTCGTTGCTTTGATTTGCTCATAACCACCTGAATACTTGCCCTTGTATTTATCGCTGTATTTCTTATCTACCTGCAATGGCCAGTGGGGCGCGGTGTATGCAAGATAACCAAAAAAGGGTTGGTCTTTCGTTTTGATGACAGAATCGATATATTGAATCGCTTTATCGCTGTAAAAGCGTGTGGAGTAAAAGTTTTCAGGTAATGTCACCGGTTTACCATTTTCCCGATAAGGCGTTTTAGCCATAAAGGGAAACAAGCCTCGATCAGAGTAATGATCACCAGCCCCCGGCAACATAGCGAACGAATCATCAAAGCCGTGACTATCAGGCCCTTGACCATCTAACATCCCGAGGTGCCATTTACCGGCCATGAACGTGCGATAACCAGCATCTTTAAGTAGCGCTGGTAAGGGGGCGACGCGATCGTTCAAGTAACCTTCGTAGCCAGGCTTGTCTCGCTGATTATCGGCGACCCACTCAGCCATAGCGCCTAAGCCAGCCAAGTGGTTATAGGTACCAGACATCAGCATTGAGCGCGTAGGCGAGCAGGTAGGTGCAACGTGGAAGTTGGTTAATTTGCTGCCACCATCACTCGCCAATTCATCTAAATTTGGGGTCGCTATTTCCCCCCCAAAGCTTCCAATATCCGAGTACCCCAAATCGTCCGCTACAATCAACAAAATATTTGGTTTGTTTTCGCTCACCTGATTTAGTACTTGTGCCTTATATTCATTACAAAAACCAGCCGTTGAGCAAGCTGCAGCGGTTAGTACAAGAGCCTTAAGCAACTTAGTGGCAGCAGAACGCGTTAAAGTGGAGCTATTCACAAATAATTACCTCGTAATAGATAGCAGGTTAGCCCGCCGTAAATGTTGCAATTATGTAAACAGTACGCTGTTCGACACTTTTGGCAATACAGTTGTTTCGTAATGCAAAACAGAAATACTAAATAGAAGATAAGATAAGGATAAGTACTCATTTGAATGAGTGACTCATTGTTTTTGAAGTGCTTTTTCGTTTGCTTTAGTACATACAGGATATAAAAATAGCAATGAGAGCACCAGCAAACAGCCAGCTGTTATCCCTACACTGAGCAAGCCGAAAGCATTTACCACTGTGCTAATAGTGAGTGGCCCTAGACCAGATCCAATTGAGATAGCCCCAGGACCTAAAGCTGCCAGCCTACCGGTATCATCGAGCTGCCCCAACACGCCGAACTGCAGCGGCTCAATAAACATAATAAGCGGTGTAAATAAGGCTACAGCCACGAGGTAAACAACTGTAGTCTGCGCAAGTGAAAGCATTATAGCTAACCCCGCAATCAGGGCGTAGGCGGGCAACAATAAGACCAAATTGTCTTTGCAGCGGCCCATTAACCAAATCAACATAAATGGCGCAACAATGGCTAAGCACCACCCCCACCCTAAGGATGTTGCGACCACATCTAAAGCTGCTCCATGCCAATATCCCAAACGCTCAATGAACGTTTGCGTACCCGACAATGCCACACCAAAGAATATAAGCGCAATGAATGCATGCCCCCCCGATCGCGTGAATGGCGTGGTGCGTACGGAAGAAGATGCCTGCTTAGCGTGCAGAGTAAAATCAGGCAAGCCAAAGTAAATGAAGGCTAGCGCCAGCACGTCCACCACAACAAACAAAGCAAACACCCCAGCATGACCGAACAGTGGGACCACCAGCGCCCCCACGAAAAGGAAAACCACCGCAAAAGTGGCAAGCGTGGCGTTATACAAAGCAAAGGTTTTTTCTGTTCTACGACTTAAAGCTGCACATGCGCCAGCGGCCGCTAACAAATGGCCTTGAGCAAATCCTGAAGCTCCCCGCAGCACGATAAGCTCTGTAAAGGAAGACGACATTAGGGTGGCAGCATTAAGCAACAATTCGCAGGCAATCGCTGCCAGTACGATCCGCCGACAACTGGTTCGCGTCCCTATAATGGTAAAAGAAAACGCCCCTAGGGCAGTTGTGGTAAGTTGAGCTGAGGCAACACTGCCTAGTGAAAGCGCCTGCACTGAAAAATCGCTCACAAAAGCCCCCATCACTAAGGGCATCATAGGCAAGAAGAACAAGCCCGCAACATGACAAGATATCATCGCAGCCAGCGCCCCTCGTGATGAAAAGGCAGCTACATCGGCAATATGCCTAGTGGTCATAATTTATGTCCACTCAGTTTCTTTGCATAGGGTCAAATCGAAATGACGCGCTGGGTAAGCTTTTTAACTCTGTTGAAATCCCGTTTGCTGTGCGTTTTAAGCTCTTCACTGCTTCAGCTTCTTTCTCTGGTGTCATACGTGTTGCAGGCATCACCATACATACGGCGGCAACAGGTTTGCTTAAACGGTCGAAAACTGGCACCCCAATAGCGTAAATACCGAGGTGTAATTCTTGGTTATCAGTGGCATAGCCTTGGCGATTAAACGCCTCTAAGCGCTTAAGCAATTCACTTTTTGAGGTCAACGTATTTTCGGTCAAGGCTTCAAATTCATAATCGAGCATTTTGATGACTTGCTCACAATGCATAAAAGATAAGATGGCTTTCGCGCCTGCTGGAGCATGCAGTGGTAATATTTCAGCTTGAGCCATAGACACCCGTAAAGGATCTCTGCTTTCAGCAAAATAACAGGCTATCGTGCCTGTTCCACTCCACACTTCAAGGGAAATAGACTCATTGGTGCTGTCTCGTAACCTATCAATATAGGGGGATGAAACCTCGACGAAATGTTGAATAGACTGACTTACCCGCGATACGCCAAGTCGGTACGCTAAAGGCCCTAGGGAATACTTTCTGCTCTCGTCATTATGAGCAAACAGACCGTATTCCACCAAGGTCGATAAAATCCGCGATGTCGTGGCTTTATGAAACCCCGTTAGCTTACTAATCTCCCCAGTACTCAACTCATGATTGGTGTTGGTAAAGGTTATGAGGATCTCTAACGACTTCTCGATGGCATTTAATTTATCTTTCTTAATGCTCTTTTTCACTTGTCGACTCTGTACATGTGCTGCCTGCGCAGGTTTGAGAGGGTGTCGCTTGTGGTGGTCTAAACTTAATGCCTTGGGGAGCAATATCACACGCCGTATTAGCAAACACGACCATCATGACTACAAGCGCTCGATTCACTTGTCTAATGTACCTACGAAATGGATAAATGTGCATTAAAAAATTCCTTATGATTAGCCCCAGGATGTGGTGGGTAGCATCGCCTTGTCTGGCGTTAACGTAATGGCATCCACCGGGCAACTTAAGCGACACAAATGACAAATTTGGCAATCTTGCTGGTAAGCAATAAATGCCTGACCCGATTCAGGATCCATTCTGATCACATCAGTTGGGCACGCTTGCACGCATTTTTCACAACCTATACAGCCATGTATTTTTTCAATTGGCATAACATCACACCTCTTTTGTATTGTTTTACGGTTAATGTATTTATTTTATCGTTCGCTATTATCAGAGCGTAAACTGTGGATTATTCGTTAGAAAATCTATTTCCCCTGGGAACTCCCGAGGATAGTTTTCCCGGTAGGTTTTGCTCTTGTCCGGCTTCCACGACTCAGGCAACATGTGCTTGCCCATCAACATTCCATCTTTTTGTTTTTGTACCGTCACCCAGCAATGCCACTCGTTATCATTCCTAGCCGGAAAATCTTCTCGAAAGTGCGTACCACGGCTTTCTTCTCTAAATAAACCAGAGCGCAATTTCATTTCCGCATTCAACAACATACTTTTGACCTCGTGCGCCATACGCAGTTCGTGGCCATCTCTGGCAATCATTTTGGGTATACATTGGGTACGTAAAAATTCGATTGAAGCCAACGCGCCATCTAACCTACGCGGTTCTTTGATATACAAAATGTGTATCGGGGTCATGGTATTTTGCAATGTCGCAGTTATCCACTCTGGGCTGTAGCCTTGCTCGACATTCCGCGGAGCCCACATTTCAGCCAACTTGGCTTCGATTTGTTGCTGGCTGATTTTCGGACGTGTCGCCACAGACTTTACGTATTTCACTGCATTTCTGGCAGCAATACGCCCTTGAATAGCAGAGCCGTAAGATGAAAACCCTCTCCCTGGATATAACGAACCGCACAACATTGAACCCAAAGCATCACCAGCAGCATATAAACCTTCAACCCCATCTGCCGCTCCGCTGTAATCGGAACAAAACACCCCTTCACTTTTATGTACGCCCATGCCTGCGGTAGCCCCGCCAACTCGGTGACCAAAGCCCGCATCTTCGCCTGCACCTTCAGGTGGCCCGCCCAAATCTAAGATCAAATCTGGCTGCGTTAAATAGCCTTTTCCTAAATATTTGCGGTTGTCTTTTACCATCGGCGACTCGGGTCTTTCCTCGCCTTTCGGTGGAGGTGGCTCGCCACCTGGTCCCATACCTAGTTGGCGATTTACCCCATTTTGATAGACGCCTAACGCATTCCCCAAGGTCAAGCCCCCGTCCAGCTTATCTGGGGGGCCTACCATTACGTACGCACCTTTAACACTTTGTGCCCAGCGCCAGCCTTCATAGGCAGCAGCAGGTGCGAAAGCAAATGTAGGGTGTGTATCGTTGTACTCTTTACCGACTATTTTGGCTCCAACATTAAATGCGAGAGCATCACCATCAAACGTTTGCCCCCAAATAGGGAAACCCGGGCTTTTATACGAGCCCGCCCCTGTGCATAACAGAACTGCGTCAGCCCTTAGCACTACAGCTTTGGACGGTTCAGCAGTGTCGTCGTAAGTGAAACCTACAGCACCACACACTTTGCCGCTATCGTCTTGCAGTAGGCTAGTTATCATGGTGCGCTCTACAAGTGATACGCCTGCATCTTCCAATTCCTGACGAAACACTACTGAGCCACGCTCAAATGGGCGCGTGTTGTGAGCCCCCATTTCATGCAAGGTGTTGAATATGCCCAAGGACTCGTCCATGAATATGTCCAACCATTTGCGGTCGTTAACATATTCGGTGTTCATGGCCATGTTTTGTTGCCATTCTTCTCTGTCATAAATGTCAGGGTCGAAGGGACGACTGTCAGATGCCCATGGTGACATGCCTGACCAGCCCACCACGCCTTTGTCGACCATCACAACACTTAGCCCTTGTTTGCGTGCTTCTAGCGCGGCAAAGGTGCCAGCAAAACCGCTGCCTATCACTATCAAGTCAGCTTTGTGTACCGGCTCACTTGCAGAGGCTTCAACTCTCGCGCCAGTATTGACAATAAATGGCGCAGCTAAAGCGGCAGCGGTATATGCCCCAGCTCTTAATACATCACGTCGTGTGACACCTTCTTTGATTTTTTCCGGTGCACTTTCATTTTGATTGACGCTTTTGTTGTCAATTCTATTGTCGTTAATATCTTTTTCATCAGTCATGAGATAGACCTTCTACTTTTCGCTATGCATTAAACACTAAGGTGTTTTCGGTATCTGTTGTCGTTTATCAGAAACCAAGTTGTTCGTACAAAATTCGCGATTGCGGGATATCAAGCTGCTGCAACGTCGTCTCAACGGCTTTGACCATGGGCTGGGGGCCGCAAATGTAATAATCCCAATTTTGGGTGTTGTAACCCTCTCCGCTCGCTTCGATGACGCTTTGATTGATAAAGCCTTTGTGCCCTTGAAACCCAATAGGAGGGAAATCGTCAAGCGTATCATTAAGTACTAAGGTGGTGACTAGATTCATGTTTTTTGCCATGTCGATAAGCTCATCCAAAAACATCATTTGCGCCATATTACGATTACCGTAAATCAAGCGAATAGGTCGGGTATCAGCACGGTTTTTAAGGTCTCGTAATATACCAATGATGGGGCCAATGCCGGCGCCACCGGCAAGCAACACTATGCCTTGGGCATTTCTGGCGTTTAGGGTAAATACGCCATGGGGACCGTCCACCCATACACGCTGACCTGTCTGTAATTTGCCTAATTGCTTGGTGTAGTCACCTAGATTTCGAATGACGAAGCTTAGTTCAGGTAACGAGCGAGGACTTGATGCGATTGAAAACGGATGTTCATTACGCTTAAACGCACTGCCTGAGGTGTTTATCCATACAAACTGGCCTGCATCAAACTCAAATTGAAAGTCCGCGTCTTTTTTAATGGTTAGATACCAATCGTCAGCACTGCCTTTATGGCAATCAACAACTGTGAATGGTCTTTTTGATACTGAACGAGGGCGAATAAAGTAAACGTAAGCCACTACACTGACCGCGACGGCGCAAAGGGCAATCCACAACACATCAAACCATAGATTGTACCTGCCGTGGCGCCCAACGGTGACTGCGTGATGGGTTGCCAAAATAATCACTGCTACAAACCCTACGCTATGGGTATAGCGCCACGCCTCGTAAGACAAGCCGATTTTGTTCTTTTTGATTGCCATTAGCACTAACACAATCAGCAGTGACCAAGCGTATACCCCCGTTGCTGACTCAGCACTGGTGAACATGATCCATAAATTATCTAGAGCAAAAGACGGCGCAACAATAAAGCGCGGCAAGCCAATCAGAAAAGGATGCAAGAAAAACAAAATGGCGAGGTATTCCCCTGCCTTGTTATGTACCCGCATAGAGTTATCTACGCCAATACGGCTATTGATGGCATCCACTCGACCATTAAGGAGGGTAAATTGGCACAACATCATGGCCATACCGCTGATACTCAGTAAGGTAACTAGTTCTTCATACCAACCACGGATCTGTAGCCCTTCAATATATGACAGCGCCCAAGGAGCAAGAATTAACATGATGTAAATCGTCACCAGTGAATAAAAACTCATCGGGGAGCGTTTGATTGCAGGTAGCTGCCCTACATCTCTTGTTAAAAGTTTGTTGTTCATTGAGATACCTATTTACCAAGGTGTTTTTAACATCGTGTTCGACGACTATGGAAAGTAGGTACAGCTCTTGTTGAATAAGCTGCCCTAAAATACGTCTCAAACAATTTTTCGATCTATGGTAAAACGCTCTAGAAACGAGCACCTACCGTAATGCCCACTGTGCGTGGTGCGCCCACGTTAACCGTGCGGCAACCGCAGCTAAACGGCGGGTTAATTAGCTGACCAACTACATAATCTTTGTCAGCTAGGTTTTTCGCCCATAAGTCCATGTAGTAAGTTTCTGCGTCATAACGGATCCGCGCGTTAAATAAGCTAAACGCTTCCTGTTTATCTAAGTCCGTATTGCCACGGTCAAAGTAAGTATCTGAACGATAAGACCAATCCAGGCGAGTCGTCAGATAGGCATCACCGATGGTTTTGGTGTATTCAATACCGGTATGTGCTGTCCATTCGGGTGCATAGTTCAAACGGTTACCGGAAAAATCTGTCGGCGGAATATCAATAGAATATTCATCATAGGTGGCATCTAGGTAGCCCACTGAACCATCGACTTTAAAGTCCTCGGAAGGTTGATATTTGTATTCCACTTCGACACCGGTAATGGTTGATTGCGCAGCATTGTCTGTTAACGGGCCATCGCCGGTTAAACGAAATACCTGCAAATCTTGATAATCGTAATAAAATGCCGTTAAGTTCAGCATCACTGTGTTATCGAAAAAAGTATTTTTAGAACCGATTTCATAGGCGTCCACAAATTCGGGGTTATAGGGAACTTGATCGCCATTTTCGTCGCTAGCACCACCATTAAAATCATAGCCGCCCGACTTATAACCGTGGGCATAACTGGCAAAAACAAGATTTGTTTTGGACAGTTGATAATCAGTACTTACCCGATAACTCGGTTCGGTAAAGGATGTTTTGCCCGTATCTGCGCCTTCAGGGCCAAGCTCGCCTGATAAAAAGCGCACATTATTAACGAGGTCTACTTGGCCGCCAGTTTCTCGTGTTTGCTCTTTTTCATCGCGGGTATAGCGCAAACCACCAGTAACAGACCATTGGTCAGTCAACTCGTAAGACAGCTGAGCAAACAAGGCCGTTGAATCAACCTCGTGGCTGGCCATCCTAAGCTGACGTATACCACCTCCACCTGCCACGGCATCCTCTCCCAAATCAACGTCCAGAGGCACTAACCCAGTTGGAACCATAGTTTCGAATCGCTCCGTGAGCTCTTCATGGTAATAGTAGGCACCTAAAATCCATTGAAAGGGGTCATCGGTTTGGGAAATTAAGTTTATTTCTTGGCTATATTGCTCGGCGCTATTCTGACGATGGCGAGTTTCAATCGCTAATTCAGAACCGTCAGCATCAACAAAAATTTCATTCTCGTTAGTTTGATAAGAAGTAATGGCTTTAAGCAACAGATCATCCGACAAACTTACTGTGGCATCAAAGTCCATCCCCTGAATCAAGGTATCCACGAACTCGGGGGCGTTTTTTCTGATTTCATGCAGATCATTAGGAAATGGCAATATACTCTCGCCAGAAGGTGTGGTGACTAAGTTGTATGCATCAGCAAGTACAGCCGCACCTGCTCCAGCATCTGAAACACCGACTAAATAATTGCTGGGGTAGCCATTTTCAGTGCTAATGTCCGTCCCTAAATACTGCGATCCAGGCCCCGCACCGCCATTTTTTGAGAAATAGCCACGTAGTAATAATTCATCCCCTGCATCGTTAACATATAAAAGCTGAGCACGTCCGCTTTGCGAGTCTTTATCATCCACATCCCGTCCACTTTCATACAAGTTTTTAATATAGCCATCGTGGCTTTCGGTCATCATGGTCACTCGCGCATACAGGTTGTCTGTAAGGGGAACATTTACTACGCCACGTACACGCTGCTCGTTATAGTTACCAATGGTAAAATCGGTATAACCTTCCACAATGTCAGTAGGTTTCTTAGTAATGATATTAACAGAGCCACCCGTTGCGTTACGTCCGTACAGCGTACCCTGTGGGCCGCGCAGTACCTCTAATCTGTCCACATCAAACACGTCACCGGCAGCCGCTGAATTTCGCCCAACATAAACACCATCAATGTGCAGTGCAACACCTGGGTCGCCACCACCAACTAGGGTTTCAGTACCGACACCACGTAGTGTTACGCGTGCCACGTTCTGCCCTGCTGACTGCACCGAGAAGTTGAGATTAGGCGTAGACTCTTGAATACCCGCAAGCGAAGAAGCCCCTTTAATATCAAGTTGTTGTTGTGAAAAGGCAGTCACCGAAAGGGGAATATCTTGCATACTTTCAGAACGTTTGGTCGCAGAAACCATAATCACTTCAATGCCTTGTGACTCTTGTGTGTCTTGCGCTTCGGTTGTTACTTGCTTTGTGTCCGTGCTATTTTCTTGAGCACTAATATTCAGAGGGTTAAAAACGCTGGCTATGGATGTCGCTAACAATAGTAATTTGAATGGGGCTTTCACCGTGTGTTCTCCTTGGATTTTATTATTTAAGTTGAAGACAAATTGTTTAATTCATTCTTAAAATAGCGTCCAAGTGACTCACCCAATTTGGCGCTACCGTTTACCTCAACCAAAACAAAATTTACAGTTGAGTTACATAAAATTCACAAATGGACATTACGCTGGCTTTAACCGCCAATCAATACACTCGTTTCGTATAGTGAAACAGTCGTATATTTAATATTTCGGCCAATGTGAAAGTGAGAGAACTCTATTGGTGGGTGTTAGGTGGGTGATTTTTCGTCAACCCCATTCGATATTTGCTATGTGTTAGCGGGGATTTTGGCATAGAGTAAGATAATTAGCAGAGTGATGAGAGTAATTATGTCAGCCAATTTTCACGTGAAAACAGATGGTCAGGTGGTATCTATCAGCATTATCGGCCAATGGTCAGAACAAGTAGCATTAAACTTTGAGAGGGAAATGCACCGAGTCATCCCGACTGTTTCCGCTAGAAAATTCGCTCACTTAGTGTCATTTGAACAATGGGAACTTAGCACACCGTCTGTTGAGCCAATTATCAAACGTGTCGCTGGTTGGTGTGTCAGCCAAGGTATGTACGTGGCAGCAGAAGTATTTAGCGCTAATGTACTGAAAGAGTACCTAATCAATAAAGCGACCGAAGAAGTGAAAGACCATGTCACGATCCGTCGTTTCAGTAGCGAATCAGACGCCCGAACGTGGCTAGCTGAAATGGGCTTTGAAACCCAAACAACCCAACAGCTACCAACCTAGCGTTGAGGGCGTGAGGCGAAAAGAGGTTTCACGCAAAAAAACACGGAACCGCAGCCCAAAGAAATACGTAAGAATAAATCACTCATGTGTAGCCTGATGCCGCTGTTCTTGTATTATTAAATCAAACCACTTGCCCGGCTACATACCCAGACGACCATGCCCATTGGAAGTTATAGCCCCCTAGCCAGCCAGTGACGTCCATCACTTCGCCGATGAAATATAGCCCTTTCACATCTTTGGCTTCCATGGTTTTAGAGGACAGAAAATCTGTGTCCACGCCGCCTAATGTGACCTCTGCGGTGCGATAACCTTCTGTGCCGTTAGGTTTTAAGTGCCATTGATGAAAGGCTTTTGCAACCTCATTTAGGCTCTTGCCTTGATATTGTTTTAAGGGTTTGTTCTCAATGCCCAAATAGGGCAACACGGTTTGTACATAACGCTTAGGGTAAAATGCCGCTAAGGCATTACTGAGCAGTACATCCGGCTGGCTTTGTTGGGCTTTGTGCAATTGTTCATACAAATCACCATTTGGGTATAAGTCGAACTCAACTGCTTGGCCTGGCTCCCAAAAAGACGAGATTTGCAGCACGGCTGGGCCACTTAAGCCTCTGTGGGTAAACAAGATATTTTCATTGAAGCTGGTGTCGTTGCAGTTAGCGCTAGCATCAAGGGAAATACCGCTTAGCTCGGCGAGTACGTTTTTGTCTTGCTCGTGCAGAGTGAAAGGCACTAGGCCTGCGCGGGTCGGCTTTACCGTTAAACCAAATTGCTCCGCGACTTTATACCCAAATGGGCTGGCCCCCAGTTTCGGCATAGAAAGCCCGCCCGTGGCAATCACCAAGGATTCACATTGATACTCGCCTTTACTGGTCTGCAAGGTAAAACCGGTATCACCTTTTTCTATTTTCAGTACATCACATTGATTGGTGACTGTGGCGCCTGCTTTGTCGCATTCGCTCAGCAGCATGTTGAGTATATCTTTGGCGCTGTCATCACAAAACAGCTGACCTAAGGTTTTCTCATGATAGGCAATACCGTGCTCAGCAACCAGACTGATGAAATCCCACTGGGTATATCGGCTTAGCGCAGATTTACAAAAGTGTTTGTTATCACAAAGGAAGTTTTCGTGAGAGGCGTACATGTTGGTGAAGTTACAACGACCGCCGCCAGACATCAGAATTTTGCCTCCGATACGCTTTGCGTGGTCGAGCACAGCCACACTACGCCCGCGCTTTCCCGCTTGCGCTGCGCAAAATAAACCTGCTGCACCTGCACCTATGACGATTACGTCTACTTTCTTCACTTTACTGCCTGTTGTTTTAGAGGGATGGATTTCGCGCGGAGTATAAAGAATTTTGCTTTAAAAACCCAAATTAATGCTAAGTTGTGCTCACGCTATCTTCTATATTCCGCCTATCTGAGGAGCCACTTTGACTGACCTTCAACCTAGCAAACGGACTTTTATCGATTTGAGCCACCGCATCTATGACGGCTTAATTACTTACAAGGGTTTACCCGCGCCCATTATGTGCGACTACCTAAGTCGCGAAGAATCAAAAAAGATTTACGGTGATGGTTATCAAGTACAGATTGGCAAAATCGAAATGGTCAGTAATACCGGCACCTATATCGACACACCATTTCACTTTGCGGCAGACGGTGACGACCTTGCACAAGTGTCTTTAGAATTGCTAGCTGATTTACCCACAGTGGTGATTGATGCAAAAGATAGCATAGAGATCGGCCTACACTTTTTTGAGAATGCGGATGTAGCGGGTAAAGCAGTGCTTATCAATACCAATTGGAGCAAGCACTGGAACAGCGAGCAATACTTTGAGAATCACGCATATTTGACTGAAGAGGCGGCGCAGTGGTTGCTTAATAATGGTGTAAAACTAGTGGGTATTGATTCACACAATATTGATGATACGCGAGGCCAAAAACGCCCAGTACACAGCCTGTTGTTGGCTAACGAAGTATTGATTTGCGAGCATCTTACCAATTTGGATAAAGTGCCCACCAGCGGTGCGCGCTTTTATGCGGTACCGCCTAAAATTACCGGTGTAGGCACCTTCCCGGTTCGGGCGTTCGTGCAAATCAACTAAGGGCTTGTTAACTTTTTTGCAGAGCTTCTATGCGTTTATCTAGCGGCGGGTGGCTGGAAAACAGTTTTTGTACCTTACCTGCACTGATAGCAAACGCCGCCATTTCTTCTGGCATGGTCGGCGCATCTTGGTTTTGCTTCAAACGTTTAAGCGCCGCAATCATATTGCTGCGCCCAGCTAAACTTGCGCCACCAGCGTCCGCTCTGAATTCACGATAGCGTGAGAACCACATTACGATCATCGACGCTAAAATGCCCAATATCACTTGGCTGATAATCGATACAATCCAAAACGCTGGCCCATGACCCCGTTCTACTTTAAATACGACTCGGTCTACCACATGGCCGATAACCCGCGACAAAAACACCACGAAAGTATTCAGCACGCCTTGGATTAGGGTCATGGTAACCATATCGCCATTGGCTACGTGGCTAATCTCGTGCGCAAGTACTGCCTCAACTTCGCTTTGGGTCATGCTCTCAAGCAAACCTGTACTGACTGCAACCAGGGCGTTGTTTTTATTCCACCCTGTGGCAAAGGCATTTGGGCTTGCGTGCACAAATATACCCACCTCAGGCATGCCGATATTAGCTTGCTCTGCTTGGCGCTCTACTGTGCGTAACAGCCAGCGCTCGGTGTCATTTTCGGGACGCTCAATCACATGCACGTTCATGCTACGCTTGGCCATAAATTTCGATATCAGCAAGGAGATGATTGAGCCACTAAAGCCGATAACGGCCGAGTAAACAAGCAAAGCCTGCAAGTCTAAATCAACCCCGTTTTGTGCTAACAAACCTTGAAAACCAAACAGACTAAAGACCAAGCTAATCAATACCATAACGGCAATATTAGTGGCTAAAAACATTAATATTCGAAACATATTTCACACTCCAATTAGATATGCTTAATATGTGGACAATCTCTGCGCAGCGCAATAGCCAAGGTGCGATGATTCAATATTTTTTGAAAGACATGGCCTCATTAAACAGAGTTGCATTGGCCCGGCATTGGAAAACGAGGAATAGAAGAATGCGATACTAAGGATTGAGTTGCCTTGCCACTCGTTATAAACCCAGTGAGCTCTTCATCAATAAGTGCTTTCACTTTGTGTAAAGCAGGTCGCATAACAATGGTTAATGGAACCGTACTGGTTGGTTTTGGGGATTGATGAATTGTCAGCCCACAGTATTCAGGAGCCGAGAAGATGAGTTTAGCGTTATAGTTATTGAGCACTGCATAATCGCAACGGCCCTTTGCCAACATTAAGCCCAGCGTGTCTTGAGTAGATGATTCAAATCGAAGCAATTTTCCAGCCTCAAAAGATGCCTGTAGGCCAGTGTAGGCGTAGCCTAGCTGAGTACAAACCCGCTTATTCTCAACGCTAGCGAAGTCAAAATCGTCATCAAACGGCGTGAGGCTATATAAAAAGGTCTTATGCTGAATAATCGGTATGCTGGTAATGACTTTGCTAGGCTCAGATACCCAGCCCAAATTCGCAAGATACAAATCAACTTGCCTTCTTTTGCAAATGTTTCGCTACGTTGTTGATTTGAATCCACGAAGGTAATGTCTAATAGTTCGCGCCGCTTTAAGGCTGCAAAAAATTCTGGTACCAGCCCTTTGTAGGTTTGCGAAGGATCGTCGTAATACAGATAGGGGAATGAACCGGGAGTATTAACCGCAAAGGTAAGCTCATAGGGTTCAGTAGCTTGCGCCAGTTTCGCGTTAAACGGCAGTACAAGAAGTAATATGGCAAGTTTACACAAGCGCACCAGCGTCAAACGAAATTCCTTTACTAAGCGACTTTAAGTCAATCAGTATCAATATTTCACGCCCATGGGTCAACTTTGATTACTTGAAAATTAACAGCAGAAGAGGCTTGCCCCAACTCCATGAGCACCGCACTCAACGCCTGCGGGTTAGTCTTTTGAAGGTATGTTCTGCAGTAGGTTGATAATAGTGCGGTTATTATTTAATTTGGCCAGCTCAATCAAGTAATCTTTCTCAATGTCTTGCATAGGCCCAGTTGGCAGTAGCTCTTTCACGGTTTGCTCTTCACCGTTGGCAATAGCGGTTTTTAAGGCTGCAAAGTGCGCGATACCGTGTTCATTTTGATGCTGTTTACTAGACGTCATAATATGTCCTCCATTAAGAATTCACTTCTAACCTAACAGCTCAGCCTTGGCTTGATCAACAAGAGCTAACAATTTGTAACCTTTGTATTTGCTTTATCATACTCAGGGCGCCGGCAGGTAAAAAAGCCGATTGGCAAAACCTTCTGAGAATAGCGCATGATTAGAGGTAGGCTATATTGTCGGTTTGTCGGCGTAGAAAGATTGTGAATAACTAGAAGGTGCTACAGCACAGACGACTGCCACCAATAGCAGGTGACAATTGTGCCGCAAGGATTACATGTCTGATTGAAATACTCACACCTGCCTTTTATTTTTGCACTAGGAGCAAGCTTCCACTTGGTGGGTTATATCTTCTTTTTGTTGCTCTGCTTGTTCAAAACGGCTGATTAATGCACTTCTGATCCAAAGTGTGGCTAAAGCTAAAACAACCCCTTTAGCCGCCATACTTGCGCTGGCATCATCGGGCAGCAAGAACAAGTTACTGCTACCAATAAAGTAAATACCTAACGCTATGGCGGTAGGCCAAGCACTGACTGTATTTATTGCTAAGCCCGCTAATACGTAACTCAGGCCTACAGATAACAGCGGCATGTAAATAAAAGCACTTAGTAGAGGGGAGTTTGGGTTAATGTACCCAAAAAGGCTTAAAGGCATAGCACAGAGTCCAATCAACAGACCCACAAAGATTGGAGCCTTATGGATCCCTACCAAATTGGACAGCTCTTGAAAGATAACTCCTCTCCAGCAAGCCTCGAAAGGGAAAACCACTAAAATAGCCATTAGCACCCCGACAACAGTGATCGTAAGACACAAGTTAAGGGCAAAGAAAGCATAGGATTGAGGCTCGTTACCTAACAACAATGCGACATTAGTTATGTGGATTTGTTGGCGTACCGTATCTAAAAAATACACTTGATCATTTAGATGTCCCAGTCGCCCAAAATACAAAGAGCCCTGCTCTGCGAACAATAATACGAAACCAGTAAAAATACCTATCCCTATCCATTTAATATCGATACGTTTAACACTGACTAGCATCAAGTTAATGCATTTTCTTCCACTTAATAAACATGCCAATAGGGGGATCCACATTAAACTCACTATTAGCATTCCTCCAAAGCTAATAATGTCGATATAGGCAAATAGACACTGCACTGAGATACTGGTGATAAAAATAACTGCAATAAGAAAGTTAAACTTTTTTATGGTGAGTTGCATGTACGCCCCCTTAGCTTGCTAAAGCATCGAATTGTTGCCAATTGATTTGGCGGTGAATATTCAATAAAGGCACTTGAATCGTATTAACTGCTTCGTCCCAAGTTTTCCCCGTTGTAGTTAACGCGTGGTACTGATCATAGTAAAAGCCAACTTTGCCGTCTGCTTGGCATTGCTGCTCGATAAAACGCAGAGAAAAGGTGAGGATATACTCTATATCTAAACGCTGAATATCTGGTATTTGCTCTTCTAAAGTCTTAAGTACCGTCAGTGCTAATGGCAAGTTGTAGTCATTAAGAAGTCTAACCAGCTGCCCTGAAGCATATGCTGCAAAGTAAGATAATGAGGGGCCTCTTGCCCATATGGTATCTATATGGGTAGCAGCCAGTCTGAATGTCATGCCGGCCACGAGCATTGTGTGATAATGCTTGACCCAGGTTTGAAATTCATCACTGGTTTCACTTAGCTTTTCGAACCCTTCTGGCTCACCTGGGCCCGGTACTATGGTGTGACCAATTAAATTCTTGTCTACTAGGTCTAATGCATACTGCAAATGCCAACGCTTACAAAGTCCAGTCAATATCAAACACATCAATAACTCTAACGCTAGATCTAAATTATTATTTGCCATATAGCGCACGAAAAGAGCTTCTAAAGCTTGCAACTGAAGGTGTCCGTATGTCGGTTCAAGCCCAAGAAAATCTTGATTGACCTTCATACCAGTCAAGTAAAAAATATTATGCGTTAAAGCATAAGCTTGCGCTTCATCACATTGAATCGGATCTGGCAGACGATTCATGTTGGTCAACCTATTCACCTCTTTAAGTGAATAGGGCATTTCAGATAATCCATATATTTTTGCGAAAAACAGATTATCCATCAGTCGAAAAGGAGGTAGCTCTATTGATCGTAAATGAGTTGATAGGTAAGTATCTTCGAAATAGGCATCTAGTTTTTCGGTACTTTTGCCTAAGCTTTTTGCCACAGCTACAGGGAATGCATAGAGACCATATGTGGCGAGATTCCGCCTAGCTAAATCCAAGTATTCATTGGAAGAGATGGTATGCCAATAGCTTTCAACTAATGCTGTTGGTGATCCAAATGCTTCATATTGTGCGGCCACATATATGTACAAGCCAGCTTCGCCAAACGCTTTGCGGCGATAATCAGTCCCTTTGGGGCAGTCAGCGACTAAAGGTTGGAAGCATGACAAGTTTCTATCTACCCAGTTATCAATTTTATCAATTCTTTTTTCTAAGTATTTTAACGTCGTACTACTTTCTGCAAAATTTTGATTATTCATGATAGTCGTTCCTTATTAAAGTTAATTAATAGTAATCAAAGACAGCATTAAGCGAACTGTAAGATCTATCAGCTAACCTCAATTAAACGCTAAAAATAATAACCTGATACTTTTTACAGTTTCCCAAATCAAAAAAACAAACAATGATTATCCCATCAATTTCAGGGGAAACAAAAATGAATAAACTTAAAATAGAACTATTTAAGAAAGACATAGAAGCCAAAATTAAAAATATAGATATTTGGTTAGATGAAAATAAAGAGTATTTTGATTTATATAGAATTTCAGATAGTGAAACTACATTTTTACATAGAAAGTCATTTTGCGAATATTCTCTTTATTTATTAGTTTGTAATAACCATACAATTAAATCAAAAAGTAAAATCGTTGAAAAGCAATTCTTTGATCAACTGAAAGATGAAAAATTCCTTCAATTAGCTAAAGCAAATCGCGAACTTTTCCTCGCCTTTGGATTACCCATTGCAGTCGCTAAGCACCTTGGGGTTAACAATACAGAACACGAAAACTATTTTGCAGACGAGCTTTATTCACAACATGCACGTTCGTTGGAGTTAGTGCCCTTTCGTATGATGGATTATATTTTTGCTACGCAGATCCACGGTGACTTAGCACATATATTCCCAGTAAAAAGCCTATATGCCATGTCGAACTTTACCCGTTTACCCGACCCCATTCACACTGATGAGTCCCAGGCGTACGCCTTAACACATAACGTGTTTTATCTGACTGGCATGCGCAAATGCCATGACTTTTTGGATGTTGGGCTGCGGTTTGACCACGGGATCGTCAACTCTTTAGAGGCTCTGCTAATAAAATATATTGCCAAGCAAGATCTCGACGTATCGCTAGAATTACTAGCGTCCCTCGCCTTAACTGGACATTGCAAAGAATGGCATATGGATCTGGTTTTTTGTGAAATCGCCAAGGTAATACAAAACGACACAATCATTCCGGGTCCGGTTGGGCGAATGGGTGATGATGTTAAGCAGCGCCACGGAGAGAAGTTTCAAACGTGGGCTAAAAATTATCACACCATGCTGGTCGCGGCGATGTGCTTGCGAATTATTTATGACCAATTAGACGACATTTTCGTTAGCGAGGCCCCTGTCGATTTGAAGCTCATATATTCTCTTGGACACTCCCTAAGATTGGCCGACGAATACAACCTTCCCCTTCTGCTGACCGTTCTCAAATCGCTAGAAACTGATCGTGAAGCAATTGAAAAAGTCGGTTTGGGTCACGTCATTGATAACACGGTTAAATTTGTTAATTCGCAACGAAATGAACGCGGCTATATAGGCTATTTTCATGACGAAAAATTGAAGAATCAAAGCAAGTGCTTCGAAACTTCAGTCCACAGCACGATTAAAAAGATTGATGACTGTATCGACTGGAAGAAACTAGCAATTGCTTAATAAATTGAATAGCTAACGCACTTATTTGCGTTAGTCATTCATAACTTGTTATCGCAACGAAAATTAGTCCGTTCGATAACGTATATAAAACTAAAGGAGAAACACCATGCAACTTAACTTCGCAACTCAAGGCGTTAATTTCATCGCATTTACTGGCTATGCACTGGTATATGACGCACAAGAACTAGGTGACTTAACTGCCGCAGTTAACACCGACCTTATGAACGTACTTGCTGACAAAGTGGACCCTGCATTACTTGATGCGGCGACACAAGCAGCCAATAGCATTAACGACATCGCTAGCAACGTATCTGTTAGCTAACAACACACTAAAAAACGGAGAAACACCATGCAACTTAACTTCGCAACTCAAGGCGTTAATTTCATCGCATTTACTGGCTATGCACTGGTATATGACGCACAAGAACTAGGTGACTTAACTGCCGCAGTTAACACCGACCTTATGAACGTACTTGCTGACAAAGTGGACCCTGCATTACTTGATGCGGCGACACAAGCAGCCAATAGCATTAACGACATCGCTAGCAACGTATCTGTTAGCTAATAGATGACCTGGCGGCGCAAGCCGCCCTTAATTTAAAAAAGGATTCTTTATGAAAGGCTCGGCATTTTCAATAAACGGTGTGCATTTTTACTCAATGACAAACTATTACTTCATTGTAAAAACAGATGAAGTAGAAAATATAACAGCGGTTGCAAACTCCGATTTGTTAAATCAACTTTATGACAAAATCGATCCGCAAATTTTGGATGCTGCCACACAAGCCTCTGATTTGATTAGTTCAAGTACTTTGGCTTAGCATACGCGGCGCCAGTAATAATTTGAATGCTGGCGCAGTCTTTCTCTCCCCATCACGTTTGTTTTACCCATCGAATATAAATCACCAAACAATAAGTTTCCATGCTCTGAGCCACCTCAGGTTAGAAGCAATTGCCTGCGCTATTATTCATAACTATTTCATCAGAGATTGAAAATAATAGTAAGCACTTACCCACTAAAAACCTATCGGTAGTTAAGTTATGTAGACGTAACTTGCTAAGTAAGGCACTTGAACAGAATAGCTTATTTTAATAAAGAGGCTCCTAGCTTGTCTTGTTAGCTACAGATAAATTAAATTAGCCTGGGGATCGGCATTACCCTATTCAAAATAACGATACAAGAGTTCGATAGGATACAGACAACAATGTTCATCTATCGTTTTTTGTAAGGCAAAGATAATTTGAGAGATGACCTGAAACATCCTTTCAAAAATTGTATTTATATAGATGTTTGAAATTTACTGTGGGGAGAATGAAAATACAGTTGGGGAGTCAACGGTTGGATGTTCTGGGCGACGTGTAAAACACGAGCGCCCAACGATATAGGCTTATAAAATGTTAATGAATAGGATTAATATTTAGGTTTTTGTCCACTTTCACCCATAGGGCAACGGATTTCTCTACACCAATTTGCATCGCTTGACCATCTCCCATTCTACGCATATTTACCCCCAAATATCGAAGAATTCGCTCACAGGCCGTCGTAGTTACCAGTACATAATCTGTAATGCCATTTTTAATCGCAAATGAATAAAATGAACTTACTAAGGCAGCTGTATCTTCGCTTGCGACACGAGCTGATTTTCCTGTTCTATTTTTACTGATAGCAAAGCGACTTATTTCCCATATGTTTTTTTCTTCGGGTGCTAATTCCCCTCTTAATAATTCTGGAAATATATCTTTTAGCATATAACTTTTTGTTGTTGGTATTGCACGCCATCCGCCAACAATATCATCACTCTCATTTAACATAGCAATATAACTTGGCTGCTGGTTATCAAAAAAGTCTTTTTCCAAGCCTTTATCAGACTCGACATCCCAACCTAATCGCCCTTTAAAAACTTCAGATCTTAATTTAAACATATCGTTAATTAATTCTGGATTGCGTCCAAATTCATAATTATTTTTATCTATTACTTTAATTTGTCTCATTGTGCTGAACCTAGTTTAGTTAACTTGTAACTAAGCATATTCAACGAAAATCAATAAATTCAGCTATCACATTTTACAGTAGGGTTTTAATCATTATCCCTAGCTTAATTCCAATAAATTTCTCCTGTAATATCTGACAGTATTTTTATAAAACACCGTAAGATCTAACAGGATATAAAAACGTTTAATACAGCTAAAATATCGAAATGGAGTTAACTGGATTCGACTATGAACAACAACATTTTTGCCCTTCGTTCTCGCTGTTTGTCGTTAGTAATAGATAAAGCAGCGTCTATTTCACATTACTGTGGTGCAGCTTGGTTATTTTGTCTTAAGGGTAAGATACTGAAGCTTCAAGGAAGCACTCAGCTGGAATCTGAAGCTCTGCTGTTGAGCCAGATAAAGGCAAGTGTTGCCGGGGCAGACCTTTACTTATCCTTGCCTCCTAATGCTTTGATTATGGATAGTAACGCACTATTTAAAAGTGCAACCGACGCGGGTATCGTAAACATTCTTCATCCGCGCATCCCCACTCATTTCAGGTTTAGTAACAGGCAAAAAATGAATTTTTTCTCTCACAACATTAACGTTATTGCTATCAACAATGCCTTGATGGACCTCGGGACGGTTATAACCATGCAGACCAACAAACAAAAGAAGAGGCCTTGGATAAGTTGTATTACCTGTGCTGACCTGTTGGGCAGAACGGCTGACTTTTCTACGTTTGATGAGGATATAGAAGCGGTCAACTATATAAAAAGGCTGGTTGGCAATATGGAATTTGTGGCTGAAGAGCCTACGTGCTTGTCATTCAATGTCAGCAACACAAAAAATAATTCGAACAAAGCTATTCAACATTACACAGTAAAGAGCCTACAGGACGTGAAGCAACTGATAACTCAGGCGTCCGAGCGTAAAGTTACCTGTGGCGTGGTCATTGTCCACACTGATTTAGCTAAAGAAATGACCGTGCATGGTCTCGTCGATGAAATGATATATTATCTATCCTTACAACAAACCGAGCTCGAAAATACCCAACCGATAAGTTTATTGAATAACGCTTGGAAAATATCCAGCAGCTATCACTTCAGTAACGGAATAAGGTTCAACGCTCGTCCTGAGTCCGATATGATTAAACAGCAATTTGATAGTGAGCACCGTTTATACCTAAATTAGATATTAGGTTTAATTATGCCCTTTTTAATCGCTAACGCGACAGCATGCTGCCGATTAATAGCACCTAGCTTGGTGTTTGAATTACTTAAGTGAAATAAGACTGTTCGCTCAGAAACATTAATTATCTGCGAAATTTCCCAAGCTGTTTTGCCTTCACAAGCCCAGAACAAGCATTCAAGTTCTCTTTTCGTTAGCTCTCGTCTATCTGTTTCCTCGCTTGCACTTATCTCAAGTAGAACGTATCGCTCGAATAAGTGCGTTGCAAATGTGTGGCAAAACATCTGAGCGTTATCTAATACCTTATTCGCATCAGCACGTTCACCTATTGCTACACTGAATACGGCAATATTTTCAGAAGTAGAACGAATAGGGATACTTAGTCCATTGTACAAGCCATATGCCGCCGCTTTTTCGAAAACAAGTAAACCTTTGCTAGAAGAAAAGTCTTGATACTCAACAAGCTTGTCCCAGCGGATTGGAGATTGCTTTTCAAAGATGTATTTAACAACAGGGTCGTTTTGTTGTTCACTTTCCTTGAAATAAAGCTCGAGCCATTTCTCTGGATAATTCGAAATAACCCTAATCGTCGGTGAATATGAGGATGTTTGACCAATCACGCCCAATAAATAATACGGGATATCAATTAGCAGACAGAACCTTTCGCAAGTTTCCTTTAGAGCATCAATTGAGCTACTTTCGTCTACACTTTCTAGTAATTCGTAGAATTCTTCGACTTGCATCATCCCTTCCTTGTTGGAAATGTCTTTAGATTTTAGTCACCAACAGTGCGTTTTAATCATAAAGCATGTAGCACTCGTTCATTTAGTAACCAAGCTAGCAAAAAAAGGTAAGTAAAACTACCAAAAAATCACATGTTCAATCTTCAAACCTGTCAAAAGTAACAAGTAGGCAGGAGGGCGTAAGCTTCTACAATAGGGGTTCTGTAACGCACAGAGGTCATACGAAATGTCAAACGCGAGCTTTCCAATAAAAGAAGTTCAACTGGGTATACATAAATTAAGCAAGTCGTACCACGAAAATCATACTGCGCTCAACAATATAAGCTTAACATTAACTCCTGGCATAATTGGCTTAGTGGGATCAAACGGTGCAGGCAAATCGACTCTGCTTAAGTTAATTGCACAGTTGGAGCGCCCTAGCTCTGGAAGTATTCAATTAAATGGCCAAGATGTAGCAGGTTGCCCGCAGTTAATTAGACAACGACTGGGCTTACTGCCGCAACACTTTGCTGTCTATGAAAATTTAACAGCAAAACAATTTTTACAGTACTTGGCCGCGGTTAAACAGGTGACTAGAAAACATGTAGCTCAAGATATCTCTGAATTGCTACACGCACTCAACTTACACGAGTTTGAAAACCAAAAGATTTCTACGTTTTCAGGTGGCATGCGTCAACGACTCGGCATCGCACAAGCTTTGCTCGGCGCACCCGACATACTTATTTTTGACGAGCCTACCGTTGGGTTAGATCCTCATGAACGAGTTGCCTTTCGTAGCCTGCTCAAGAAATTAGGCAAAGATAAAATTGTCCTTTTATCTAGCCATATTATTTCTGACCTCGCTTCTATATCAGATAACATTTTAGTACTCGCCAGGGGAGAGGTTTGTGCCTTCAACACACCTGAAAATTTACTTCAGCACATGGAGGGCAAGGTGTGGGATATAGTGGTGAAAACCACAGAAGTGAGGCAAATCGAGACGCAGTTCAAAGTTTGTGATACCCAATATTTTGATAATAAAACGCGATTAAGAGTTATTCACGAAACTCCCCCTACTAAGTGTGCTAGTTCTATAGCGCCTAATTTAGAGGACGCCTATCTGTTCTATACGGCCCCTTGCCCTGTAGAGGCGCACTAAAATGAACTGGTATTTTTGGAGAATTGTTCAATTAGATTTATACAACAGGATCCGCAAAACTAATTGGTGGTTTGCCTGCCTTTGTATGATAGCAATAACATTATTTATTTTTCCTGATTCGAGCGCCGAGTACGCCGTTTTAGACATTAATGGCTATCGGGGAATATACAATTCTGCTTGGATGGGAGAGTCATTAGCATTAGTCAGTTCTTCGTTTGTGCTGCTGTTTGGGTATTACTTACTATCAGGTTTTGTAGCCCAAGAAAAAACATCTCAAATACAGAGCTTATTGCTCTCTTCTTCCTTCACTATCAATCAATACTTAAGCACCAAGTTTGTAGTCAATGTTTTACTACTAAATATCATTGGTATTTTGATGATAGCTGCTGCTATGTTGCAACAGCTAATAGCCCAAGAGCAAAGCACAATATATATTACTTTGTACATATTTCCCTACCTAGTGCTCATACTCCCAGTCACTATTATGGTAAGTTGCTTTGCTTTGTTATTTGATATTCTTCCTGAAAAAATACAAAAATATAGCAACTTAATATACTTTTTCGTTTGGGCGTTACTCTGTACTTTAAATATTTTTGGGTTATCAGCTCACAGTGATTTTATACGGCAAATGGAGCAAGCTGCACCCTCATTAACTACAGGGCAAACCCAACATTTATCCATAGGAATATCGAAGCTGAACCGCATCCAAGAGACATTTAATTGGCAAGGAGTTAACTATGATATCTCCGTTTTCATACCAATTGTTTTGCAGTTACTTTTAGGGTTAGTTATTTTTACAATCACTTTGAGGCTCGCGAATGGACCATGCCATCTCTTATATCAAAGCAAATCTAATCGTTTTAGCACATCCACTAATCCGAAGAAGGCTTCGTCGAATTCCTTCGCGCTCACTGACTATCTATTTACTATAAACTCTCAATACCCACTGTTAAACGCGGAATTAGGGATGCTAAGTAGCCATTTAAACCGCTCATTTTGGGTGATTGCTACATGCTTATTCTCAGTCTCTTTATTGGTTTCACTCGATACTCTCCGTGCGGTTATATTGGCTATTATTTGGCTCCTTCCTGTGGTGACGGTTTGTCAATTAAGCATGTGCGATGAGCGCTCTGAAACCGCGGTTCTTTTATCAGGCTACCGAAATCAACTCAGCTTGAGACTTACGCGAGTACTTGCCGCAAGCATATTTACTGGCCTATGTTGCTTGGGTGCTTTAATAAGGTTTGTAATAGAGGGAGAGTTTATTGCTGTGCTTCATCTTCTTGGGTACTGCTTACTACTCCCATTGGGATCAGTAACGTGCAGCATGATTTTTCATTCGCAAAAGATGTTCCAATTGAGCTTTTTGTTCTGCTGGATAGCCAGTGTAGTCAACCACGCTCCTTATAGTGATCTGATTGGTGTGACCGCCAGCAGCCAAGGCTTTAGCGCAACATGGATTGCTAATTTAACCTTGTTTATCATGCTCATTGCATATCATGCCAATCCTTTTACCATGCGATGCAACTTCTGGTATGTCAAAAGTAAAAAAGCCGTCGTTGAATATGTAAGAAGCGGTGCTCATTAAGCTAAATTTTATTGCACCGCGCCAATTACTTCACAGAATTTAGCCGTTCAACGCAGCTAACATACTTTGTGCATCACTGACTTCGAACTTGCCAGGGGCTTCGATGTTTAGCGCTTTGACTACACCGTTTTCCACTAGCATAGAATAACGGCCAGAGCGCAAGCCGCCGAAGGTGCCTGTGTCTTTAGCAAGGCCAATAGCTTGGCTAAACTCAGCACCGCCGTCAGCGAGCATAGTCACTTCCTCTGCGTTTTGTGACTTGCCCCAAGCTTCCATCACAAATGCATCATTCACCGATAAACAGATAATGCTATCAACGCCTTTCGCCTTTAACTTATCAGCCAAGGTGATATAGCCTGGCAAATGGGTATTCGAACAGGTCGGTGTAAATGCGCCTGGCACGGCAAACAACACAACTTTTTTATCCGCGAATAAATCCGCTGTTGTCGGATTACTGCCTTCGCCATTTTCGCGCAAGCTAAAGGTTACTTCGGGTAAGGTATCGCCAACGTTGATCATAGTATTTCCTTCTTTAAATGAGTGATAGGCATTAGATTATTTAGGTTGCAGTAAATCCCACTTATTGCCAAAACAGTCTTGGAATATTGCCACAGTGGCGTAGGGTTCGTCTCTTAGCTCTTCTAAAAAGACCACTCCCCGCTGCAGCATGTTTTGATAATCACGGTGAAAGTCATCCGTTTGCAGGAAAAATGAGACACTGCCGCCTGTTTGATTACCCACCCATTGCTGCTGGTTAACAGCCGCTTTCATCAGCACTAATGCGGCACCTGTCTGGCCTGCGTCATTATTTGGGGCGACCCGCACCCAGCGAGTATCCGGGCCATTTTTAATGTCATCAAGCAAAGTAAAACCCAAAGACTGGGTGTAAAACTCAATCCCTTTATCGTAATCGTCGACCAATACACTCACGTTACATACGCTTTGTTGCATGACATTCCTTCTAAATACAACCAAATAAATGAGAAACGGCGGTTTCGTCGCTAATTAATCAGATACACATCAAAGCGATTTGCCTTGCCTTGCATTTCGATATGGGGCTTTTGTTGTGCTAAAAAAGGGGCACCGGCTGGGCGTTTTACCACTACGCGCTTTTTGGCGAGCGCGAGCGCAGGGGCAAGCAAGCCATCGGCGTCTTCGTCTGGGCCAAGCAATTGCTGAAAAAGGCGCATTTCTTTTTTCACTGCCGCGCTTTTTTTACGATGGGGGAACATGGGATCAAGGTACACCACATCGGGGGCAAGGTTTGCTGGTTCGTTACACCAGTTCGCCATTAAATCAATGGCGATGCCATGATGTAAGCGCATTCGCACAGGCAGCCATGCACTTAGCTCTGCACTGTGTTGTGCTCGCTCAAGTCCATCAGCCAACAAGGCGGCGACCACAGGGGAGCGCTCAATCATATCTACATTACACCCCAGGCTTGCAAGCACGAACGCATCCCGCCCGAGGCCAGCGGTGGCATCAAGCACACGCCAGTCACTTTGCCCTTTTAAACCAACCGCTTTGGCAACGGCTTCTTTTTTGCCGCCACCGTGCAGGCGCCTAAAGGTTAAAGCGTCAGAGGCAAAATCCACCAGCACTTCGCCTACTTTTGGCTCATCTAATTGCTTTAACGCTAAATGCGCTTCGCTTTGCATCAGCACCAAGCCACGACTGATATTGCCATCGAAGCTCAATTGCCATGCAGATGCTGTGCTCTTGGCTTTTTCAACAAGTTCCGGGCTGGCGTTTTCTGGCACAGTGAGAACAGGTACTGTCTTGATAGGCGCTGTGAACGGCGATTTTGCGGGGCCATTTTTAGCCGCATTGATGTAAGAATTATCAGGCATGACCAAAATGCTCTTTGTGACCTAACCAGCGATTAATAATGGCTTGTGCATTTGCAGGGTGTCGTTCCCATAACGTTACAGACAAGGTTTGTACTTGCGGGATAAGCTCGGCATCACGCACCAAATCGGCGATACGCAAGTCGGCCAAGCCTGTTTGCTTGGTACCCAACAATTCACCTGGACCACGTATTTCTAAATCTTGTTGGGCAATATAAAAACCATCATGGGATTCACGCAGCACAGCCAATCTCTTCGCAGCCACTTTTGATAACGGGCTTTGATACATCAGCACGCAATGACTTTCCACTGAGCCTCGCCCTACTCGCCCGCGAAGTTGATGCAATTGTGCTAAACCCAAACGCTCCGGGTTTTCGATGATCATCAAACTGGCGTTGGGCACATCCACCCCCACCTCGATTACTGTGGTAGCCACTAATAAATCCATCTCGCCGTCTTTAAATTGCTGCATCAAACGCTGTTTTTCGTCGGCTTTGAGGCGCCCGTGCACCAAACCAACCTTTAATTCAGGTAAGGCTGTTGCTAAGGCAATGGCGGTTTCTTCTGCAGCTTGTGACTGCAACACCTCTGATTCTTCAATCAAGGTGCATACCCAATAGGTTTGCCTACCTTGTTCTACAGTGGCCAAGCGCACGCGCTCAACCACTTCAATGCGCCTCGTTTCGGGTAATACCACTGTGGTAATAGGCGTACGCCCAGGCGGTAGTTCGTCGATTACCGAGGTGTCTAAATCTGCATAGGCTGTCATCGCCAATGTCCGCGGGATGGGGGTTGCAGTCATGATCAACTGATGAGGGAACGCTCCCTGCTGCACGCCTTTTTCACGCAATGCCAAGCGCTGATGCACGCCAAATCGATGCTGTTCATCCACAATCACCAGTGCTAAAGATTGATACTGCACGGCTTCTTGAAACACCGCATGGGTGCCCACCAATAACTGCAACTTGCCGCTGGCTAGATTTTCGAGGGTCTCGCTACGGGCTTTCCCCTTTAACTTACCGGCCAACCAACCAACTTCAATGCCTAGGGGGGCAAACCAACCTTGAAAGTTATTCATGTGTTGTTCGGCTAGCAACTCTGTGGGCGCCATCATGACTACTTGATAACCCGCACTAATCGCGGATAAAGCGGCCATGGCAGCGACCAGAGTTTTTCCAGAACCCACATCCCCTTGCACTAAACGCATCATAGGCGTTGGGCGCTGCATATCGTGTTGAATATCGTTGATAACACGTTGCTGAGCACCGGTTAAATCAAATGGCAAGCTACCGAGTAGCTGTTTTAGCAGGGGCTGACTTGGGGTGATAGCAAAGCCTTTTTGCAACTGACTTTGCTGACGTACTTTAAGCACACTTAAGTGATGAGCCAGCAGCTCTTCTAGTGCTAAGCGCTGCTGAGCTGGGTGCTTACCTTCCTCAAGTAAAGCCAGGGTGACATCAGGCGGTGGCCTGTGTACCAAGTGTAACGCTTCAATCAAACCAACTTGCTGCTGATAAATATCGCCGGGCAGCAATTCAGCTAAACCGCCTTTATCAAGCAAGGTAAGGGCTTGCTCGGTTAAATTGCGCAAGGTAATTTGTTTGACGCCCTCAGTAGAGGAGTAAACTGGCGTTAAAGACTCAGCCAACTGCCCGTTGGAATCAGCACTAATAATTTTGTATTCCGGGTGCATGATCTCTAAGCCATACTTACCCGAGCGCACCTCACCGAAACAACGAATACGCGTGCCGTTTTCTAAGCTATTTTTTTGCGCAGCAGAAAAGTGAAAAAAGCGCAGTGTGATCGTGCCTGTGCCGTCGCTGATACGCACGATTAACATGCGTTTACGACCGAACTGCACGTCGCTAGACATAACTTCACCTTCGACACTGGTATGCAAATGCGGCATTAGCTCAGCAATAGGGTAGATTCGAGTGCGATCTTCATAACGATGGGGCAAGTGAAATAACAAGTCTTGAACCGATTGCAGTCCAAGTTTAACCAGCTTTTCAGCTACTTTGCTGCCGACCCCTTTTAGCTGAGTGACCGGCGTCTGGGCTAGCCCTAACATCGAGAGTCCGAACTTTGCGTAAGCCAATTAGGGAAAGTGATCAAAAGCACAATAGATAACACAAAAATAGCCGCCTGCCGTTCAAGTAAATCAGATACAAAATATCGCTGAGTTATTCATTATACTTCACGATTTACTCAATTGGGGCAAGAACTTAACACCATTTGTTCCTAGCTTAACCCCATATTTTGCGCATCTAGTTTTAAAGCGAATACTTAGCCGCTTGATAAAGTAATTCAGGCGACAGGCGCTGTTTGTAATCAGGGTTCACGTAACTAAATTTAATCACACCCTGTTCGTCAAGAATGTACACCGCGGGTGCTGGTAATACGCCGCGCCCTGCTTCAGCAGATGCATTTAACACAATGCCTTTTTTCTGTTTGTACTTAGCGGTTGTTTCTTCAGGCACATAATAACCAATACCAAAGCCTCGTATGGTATCCAGCTTGCTGTCAGAAAGTAGTTGCACGGTAAACTTGCTCTGCAGTTTTTGCGCTTGCAGTTGTGCTGGTGTTTCAGGGGATATCGCTAAAATTTGATAACCCAAATCATCCAATGATTTTTCAATGTCTTTTAGGCCAGCCAACTGACGATTACAGTAAGGGCACCAGCCACCGCGATAAAAAATCAGCACAGTCGGCTTTTGCATGGTCATGGCTTTTAAGCTGACCGGCGCGCCATCAGCTGTTTGCAATTTGGTATTTGGGGCACTATGGCCTACCAGCAATGGAGTAACATCTTGGGCATTTTCAGCAATGGTAGTGCGCTCAAATGCACTAGTGGCCACAGAAAATATCGTTGATAATACAACTAAACTGAGCATTGCCGCTTTTAAATAATGACGCATTGTTAAACTCCTAAGCTGGGTTTTATAAAAATGGCTACATTCAAATGGGTAAATGCGTATCCGCTAACGCCTATCCTTTGGCTCAGCGATTGCCTCTGTGACTTTTTTCGTATTCTATCTCGTTATTCACTTCTTGTTCGAATTGGCGCATGGCTTTTGCGGTGGTCTGCATTTTCTGCCACCACGTGGTATCTGCGACTATGTTTCCGCCATCATCAATGCGCGGGTAAGCTAGGCCTTTGCTCTTACAAACGTTCGATAAAACAGGAAAACCGCCTTCAAACAACACTCGCTGGCATTCCTCTTCGCTAAGTTGTTGAATGGCGTACATACCTGCCACTTCACGCTGACGCTGGGCTTCGTATAACACCACGGCAGCGGCCACCGAAACATTTAACGACTGCACCATACCCACCATGGGAATAACGATGTTTTTGTCAGCTAGGGAAATCGCTTCTTCGGTAGCGCCGTGCTTTTCTTGGCCAAGAATAATGGCCGTGGGTTGGGTGTAATCTATCTCCCTGAAATCCACCGAATCATCAGATAAATGAGTGACCAACACTTGCATGTTTTGTTGTTTTAACACGCTAACAGCATCGCCAATGCTGGTGTGCATATCGGTTTTAACCCAATGCTCTGACCCCATAGCCGTGCCTTTGCGTATTTTGGTTTTTTGATCCCATACACCATGAATACGGTTGATCCCCACAGCGTCACAACTGCGCAATACAGCAGAGACATTGTGTGGTTTATGCACTTGTTCTAAACAAACCGTTAAGGATGGCTGGCGGGTAGTTAACAACTTACGAATGCGCTGATAACGCTCTACAGACATGGGGGCTATGGCAGTCATGGTTTTATATTCTTTTTCTTATTGATGCCATATAACTCTGTTGCCCGCGATGAAGCGTGCCGAGTAGGCGAGCATCTTTTGATCAGCGCACGGCCAATTGGACTCCCGTGCGCAGTGCAGCGCGAAAGCGCCGTCTAAATTATAAAGCGAATATTCTGATGAGAATACCTGATATTACTCAGGTAATTCCATCACGCCATCGATTTCAATTTGAGCACCTTTAGGCAGTTCTTTCACGCCAATAGCAGCGCGCGCAGGGTAAGGTTGCTTGAAATGCTTACTCATGATTTCGTTCACAGTGGCAAAGTTAGATAAATCCGTTAAGAAGATATTCACTTTCGCCAAATCATTAGTGCTGCCGCCTGCGGCTTGGCAAACGGCTTGAACGTTTTTAAATACTTGTTCAGCTTGCTCGGCAAAATCGTCAGAGATCATTTCCATGGTTTCCGCCACAAGAGGAATTTGCCCAGACAAATACACAGTAGTGCCAGATTTAATCGCTTGGCTGTAAGTACCAATAGCTTGTGGGGCCTTGTCAGTATGAATAACAGACTTAGACATAATATGCTTACCTTTTAAAGTTTATACGTTAGGTGATTTATTCTGCTTAGATTGGCTGTGCCTTGAAACCCTTTGAACTTCGGGCATGATGCGAATTTTTCGCATGACATCAGCGAGCTGAATACGATCTGTGATGGTCAGTTCTATATCAATGTAATAGATACCGCTTTCTTTTTCTTCGGTTTGTAAACCGACGATATTGGAGCCGCACGAAGCCACATTATTGGTTAAATTGGCGAGCGTCCCTTGATGGTTTATTAATTCGATTCGCAGCGCAGCTTTAAATTCACCTTGTGGCTCATCATCCCACTTCATAACAAGCACCCGCTGAGGCTCTTCTTTACTCAGTTTACGAATGTTACTGCAACCCGCTTGGTGAATCATCATGCCGCGACCTGGGCTAAGTACCGCCACAATTTCATCCCCTGGGATAGGGTGACAACAGCGGGAGTAAGAAACCAATAGCCCTTCTGTACCTCGAATGGCGACTTTGCGTCCGCTATCAGGTATTTCAGCTGCCTCACCGAGTAAACGCCTAGCGACGATAGCGCTCAGCTCATTGCCTAAGCCGATATCTGCCACCAGAGAATCAAAGTCACTATGCTTTGTCTCTTCTACCACACGGTCAATATCCGCTTGCGGAATTTCGTCTAATTTGGTTTTACCCAGCGCATGGCGTAATAAACGATTTCCCATGCTGAATGCTTCTTCAGAGCGCTGATGCTTAAGGTAATGGCGAATATGCGAGCGCGCTCTAGCACTGACCACAAAGTTAAGCCAACTGGCATTAGGTTTCGCTCTGGGTGAGGTAATGATTTCTACGGTTTGGCCGTTTTCCAACGGTTTACTTAACGAGTATGTACGTCTTTCGACTTTCACCCCAACACAGGTATTCCCCACACCGGTGTGCACAGCGTAAGCAAAATCCACGGCCGTAGCCCCAAGAGGCAGTTCGATAATACGTCCGTCTGGGGTAAACACGTAAATTTCGTCTGGGAATAGATCGGTTTTTACGTTTTCGATAAATTCAAACGAAGAGCTAGCGCTTTGTTGCAACTCAATAAGTGACTGCATCCATTTCCGAGCGCGCACTTGCGCTGTGGTATCGCTGGACTCTGAATCATCTTTATACATCCAATGCGCAGCGACACCGATATCGGCCATTTTGTCCATTTCGGCGGTGCGAATTTGAATTTCTACTGGAATACCGTGAGGGCCAATCAAAGACGTATGCAATGACTGATAGCCATTGGTACGCGGAATAGCCACGTAATCTTTAAAGCGCCCTTCAATGGGTTTATACAAACCGTGCATAGCGCCCAGCGCTCGATAGCAATTGTCAGCACTGTCTACCACTACGCGAAATGCATAGATGTCCATGACTTCGTTAAACATCAACTCTTTGTTTTTCATCTTGCGATAAATTGAGTACAAGTGTTTTTCACGGCCAATGGTCAACGCATTCATACCAAATGCAGCTAAGCGGGTTTCCACTTCTTTATGAATATTTTCAATAATTTCTTTACGATTACCCCTCGCCTGTTTCACCGCTGCTTTCAATGCTCGGTGACGCATGGGGTACATAGCTTGAAACCCTAAGTCTTCAAGCTCATTTTTAATATCATGAATACCCAAACGGTGGGCAATTGGCGAATAAATTTCGAGTGTTTCACGGGCAATACGGCGACGCTTATCAGGGCGTAATGAGCCAAGAGTGCGCATATTGTGTGTGCGGTCAGCCAGCTTGATCAAGATAACGCGAATATCTTGCACCATAGCCATGAGCATCTTACGAAAATTCTCAACTTGCGCTTCTTGCTTGCTACTAAAATGAATTTTTTCGAGCTTACTAACACCCTCGACTAGCTCACCAACGGTTTCACCAAACTGTTCGCTCAGGGATTCTTTGTTGTGATGGGTGTCTTCGATGACATCATGCAGCAATGCAGCCATTAGCGTTTCATGGTCAAGACGCATGTCCGCCAAAATGCCAGCCACGGCTACGGGGTGAGTAATGTATGGGTCGCCACTGGAACGCATCTGCCCATCATGGGCTTCTTGGGCTACCACAAACGCACGTTGAGTTTCTGCTACCTTGTCCGGTGGGAGGTAGGCCTCAAGCTTTTGTTTTAAACCCTCAAAAAGATACAAGTGCTGTTAGTCTCAAACGGTGAAAAGTTTAAGGATACGGTGAAATGGGCGCTAAGCCAACGGCTAAAACATCAGTTTGATGTTCCACCGCTGGGATCAGGCTTTTTCCCTCGGTCTAACGCCCCTAAACTCATGTTCAGAAACGTAAGTGCTAGGGTTACTGTTCTTGAAGAATATTTGCTACAGACTCAAATTGAGCTTGGTCTTGTGCATGTTGATCACGCAAATTTTCAGCATCAAGAGTAGAAGCTGTTACGAATCCTTCTTCAATTTCACGTAGTGCTACAACTGTAGGCTTATCAGTACCTACTGTTACATGTGCAACTTTACCTTCAATCGCAAGTTGTCTTGCGCGGCGTGCTGCGACTAAAACCAAATCAAACCGATTGCCAATTTTATCTACGGCATCTTCAACTGTTACGCGAGCCATTTTGATCTCCGTCGTGTAGCTATGTTTTAAAAAAAGGTCGCATAGTGTACTTGCAAACTTGTCATTAGCAAAGATCTTTCACGATCTAAGCGTTGAATTTCTGTGCTAATCGCTTGCCAGTAAATTTTCGAACAAACTTTTATGACGCATAACCTGCTTTTCTTTACGTAAACGGCGACTTGACACAATGGCGTCAAGCTCTGCCAATGCGGCGTCAAAATCATCATTGACCACTATGTAATCAAACTCGTGGTAGTGCGATATTTCAGATACCGCTTTGTTCATGCGATCTTGAATGACCTCAGGGGTGTCTTGGCCTCTTTCGGTCAAACGGCGCATTAATTCTTCTCGTGAAGGCGGAGCAACGAAAATCGTCGCGGTATCTGGGATTTGCGCCTTAACTTGACGGGCCCCCTGCCAGTCGATATCCAAAAACACATCTATCCCCTTGCGCAAGGTTTGCTCAATGACCACTTTAGAAGTGCCGTAATAATTGCCAAATACTTCAGCCCATTCAAAGAATTCATCTTGAGTGATCAGCTGTTGAAATACCTCTCGGCTGACAAAATGATAATGTACACCGTCTATTTCACCTGGGCGCGGTGCCCGCGTTGTGTGAGAAACCGAGACCTGCATTTCATTGTTATGAATTTCCGTCGCATCATGGTTTTGCAGTAACGCTTTGATTAAGCTAGATTTACCAGCCCCTGAAGGCGCGGCAAGTATAAATAAATTTCCGAGTGATTGTGGCATAGAAGATTTTCAGTCAAGTAAGTAGATAAAGTGAGTGTTGAGATTTCTATGCAATGTTAGCATATTCCCTTTGCAATGGTGCTAATGCATCAAAACTGTTCACAAAAGGTGACGCAACAATGAACGACAGCCAATATCACCAACTCATCGACGACCTGCTAATTAACTTAGAAGAGATGCTCGATGATGTAGAAGCCGATATCGATTACGAATCCGCTAGCAGCATTCTTACCCTTATTTTTGTTAATGGCACTAAAATCATCATCAACAAACAGCCGCCGCTGCACCAGCTGTGGGTAGCCACCAAATTTAACGGTCATCATTTTAACTTTCAAGAAGGCCTGTGGATTGACGAGCGCACTGGCGTTGAGTTTTGGCAATTTATGAATGATGCAGCCAGCAAGCAAGCCGAAGTGCCAGTGTCTTTCCCGCGACCGACCGAATAAGCATTAATTAAAAACGTTTTAGAACGAACCAAAGAGTGGTAACCCTATGAGTGACAACAATTTAGAGTATGTAGAAGTGAATCCAAGCCAACCCCACAGTGCCGTGGTGATTTGGTTACACGGCCTAGGGGATTCTGGTAATGGCTTCGCGCCAATAGTACCTGAACTAAAAATACCCGACGCTTTGCCTATTCGCTTTGTTTTCCCTCATGCCCCAGTGCGCCCCATTACGGTGAATAACAATATGGAAATGCGTGCTTGGTACGACATCGCTAGCTTAGATTTTAATCACCGAGCAGATCGCGTGGGTGTTGAAGAGTCCGCTAAGCAAGTGGAAGCACTAATCGATGCGGAAATTGCCAACGGCACACCAGCGGAGCGAATTGTTTTGGCAGGGTTTTCACAAGGTGGCGTGATTGCGCTGCATTTGGGCACGCGCATCAATAAGAAACTCGCCGGCATCATGGCGTTATCAACCTATATGTGTGAACCCGAAACCCTGACCAGTGAAGCAAGCGATGCCAATAAAAGCACACCTATTTTAATGGCTCACGGTCAGCAAGATAACGTGGTGCCCGTGTTTATGGGCAATGCTGCGTACAAAGTGTTAGAAGAAAATGGTTATCCTGTTACTTGGCAAGATTACCCTATGCAGCACAGTGTGTGTTTAGAAGAAATTAATCATATCTCATCGTGGTTACAAGCACGTTTTAGTTAGTTTACCTAGCTCCGCATTGCACTTTCCCAAGGTATAAACGCTTTGGGATAGAAATGTGATGAAATAAAATTCCTGTGCTCTCGGTTTTATTGGATAAGCCCTTTATCTAATATGTAGCATCAGCTACCACAGGAATTAACATGACCATCAACCCCCTTGTCATTGTTCATCGCATAGCGAAGATTGCTTTGCTCATCATCATGCTTAGTGTTAGTCATTTTACCTTTGCACAAGATCCCATCGAAACAGGCTTTTTTAATAACAAAGCCATTTACGGTTACGATACCGTCGCTTACTTCACTTCGAACAAAGCAATAAAAGGCGACGACGCATTTACCATCCAATGGCGCGGAGCCGACTGGTATTTTAGCTCGCAAGCACATCTAGACTTATTCGAAAGTGAACCTGAAAAATACGCCCCGCAATACGGTGGTTACTGCGCCTATGCGATGGCCACAGGAGATTTTGTTGGGATAGATGAAGACGCTTTTGTTATCGATAATGGTAAGCTTTACTTAAACTACAGCGCCAGCGTGCAACAAAAATGGCTGGCGAATAAAGCCCAATATATTGAGCAAGCCGATGCCCAGTACCGCATGCAGTACCCCACAAGCAACTAATCTTGATAACGAAGAGTTGCCCTGGTGATGCACATTAACCTGATCCCATTGAGCGAAGAGCACAGCGCAGATACTTCTGCGCTGGCCATGAGGTCGAAGGCTCATTGGGGATACTCGTCAGCATTTATGCAGCAATGCGCGCACGAACTCACTTTTTCGAAAACACAAATCGCCCATAAGGATTTTCATTTTATTGGGGCGTTTACCTCTTCAGGCAGTCAAGCCTTAACGCCGTTAGGCTTCTATGCAATTCAGCGTTTATCCTTAGAAAAAGCAGAACTATTGGTGCTGTTTGTTTGCCCGTCTGTTATAGGGTGTGGTGTTGGAAAAAGCTTACTGCAACACGCAATAAGTGCAGCAAAATCAAACCATTTCAAAGCTATGCTTATACACAGCGACCCACATGCCGCTGCCTTCTATGCGAAAAACGGTGCCAAGCGAATAGGCTCTCAACCCTCTGGCAGTATTGCGGGTCGTGAACTACCGATTTACCAGATACTGTTGTAATGAACGCTGGGGTTCAACACGCTTTCGGACAATTGATGCACATGCTCTATTGAACCGCTTCAATCACTAAGTTCTTCATGGCATTCAACATCTATTTTGACGTCTGTTGTTCAGTTTTGGGGGCAGTATTACGCTTTTTTCAGCAAAACTGGATCTTTGCCTACTCAAAGTGGGCGCAAATTCTGATAATATCGCGATATAAACTCGTCCGTTAACAGTGAATTTTTCATGTCAGATCGCGTTATTCGAATTGCTACGCGCAAAAGTGCTTTAGCCATGTGGCAAGCAGAATATGTTCAAGCCAAATTACTTGAAGCTCATCCTCAACTTAAGGTTGAATTGGTGCCTATGTCCACACAGGGCGACCGCATTTTAGATACGCCATTAGCCAAAATTGGTGGCAAAGGCTTATTTATTAAAGAGCTTGAAGTCGCTATGAGCGAAGGCCGCGCGGATATAGCCGTGCATTCAATGAAAGACGTACCCGTTGATTTTCCAGAAGGCTTTGGCTTGCACTGCATATGTGAAAGGGAAAACCCCTATGATGCATTTGTGTCAAACACCTATGCAAGCATCGAAGAATTGCCCCAAGGCGCAATAGTAGGTACTTCAAGTTTACGCCGTCAGTGCCAAATTCGTAGCGCCCGCCCAGATTTAACCATTCGTGACTTACGCGGTAACGTCAACACGCGTTTAGCGAAGTTAGATGAAGGCCAATATGATGCCATTATTTTGGCTGCTGCAGGCTTGATCCGCCTTGAAATGCAAGGTCGCATCAAAACCTATATCGAACCTACTGTATCCCTGCCCGCTGTTGGTCAAGGCGCTGTAGGCATTGAATGTCGCAACGATGACGCTGAGCTAATCGAATTACTCAAGCCGCTGAATCACAGCAACACTGAATCACGGGTCAAAGCCGAACGCGCCATGAACGCTAAATTAAATGGTGGTTGCCAAGTGCCTATCGGTAGTTATGCCGTATTAAACGGTGACGAACTGTACTTACGTGGATTAGTCGGCTCACCCGATGGCAGTGTACTTCTTCAGGCTGAGAAACGTGGCAATGTGAATGATGCAATTAGCATTGGCGTTGATGTGGCTGAGCAGCTGCTTGAAAAAGGCGCAGGTGAAATTCTTCAGGCATTATATAAAGACTAAACCATGACCGTGCTGATATTCCGCCCAGAGCAAAAATGCGCCCCAAGCGCGGCGCGTTTTTTTGCTGCGGGTTTACCAGCGGTTGGTGTCGGCCTGATTAGTACACAGGCCAATGAACAGGCTCTGAGTTCTTTGCCGGGCTCACTTCGCACCCTATCCTCTGGGGACGGTATTATTGTTACCAGCACAGTGGTAGGTCAGTTATTGGCTCAGCAGCGCATTGAGCTACCAAATGCAGCGACTATTTTTGCCGTTGGTAGCAGTACTGCTGAGGGTTTACGGGCTCAAGGTTACGACGTGATTGTGCCTCTGGTGCCTACCACCGAAGGCTTATTAGCGTTAACGCCCCTGAAAGAAATAGCAGGGCATAAAGTCGTTATCATAAAAGGGCAAGGCGGCCGTGAAGATTTAGCCCAACAACTTACCCAGCGCGGCGCTACTGTTTTGCTAGCCGATATTTATCAAAGGATAAAAATTGCCACGCCTAAAGCCACACAAGAGTGGCAAGCGAAGCAGATTAGATGCATCATTGCTACCAGTGGTGAAATGATAGATACGGCGTTTGAGCATTTCGATGCGAAGTGGCTACAATCCTTACCGTGGATTGTGGTAAGCCCGCGAACTGAACAAATTGCCGCAAAACGCGGTATAAATACAATATTTGTCAGCGATGACGCTAGCGACCAGGCACTTATTCGCCGTGCCAAGGAATTTTTGGAGCATTAAATGGCAGACCAATCAGATACGAATAATTCATCAGGCAGCAAGCCAAAGGGCGACACGCCTCAAAATAAGCCAGATCAAACGAAAGACAAGCCCAGTAGCGCATCTTCAGGTGTTGCATCAAGTGCCTCATCAAGCACTGCATCCAGCGCGGTAATAACGCCTGCTGCGCCAAAAGCCGAGTCGGCTGCTCATGGCACGAAAAAGAATCCTACAGCTCCTTTGAAAAGCGACAACAACGTGAAAAAGACTACTAGCGCAAGCGATAATTTGGGTACATCTAGTGCCACTTCCCCAATCAAAAATGAGAAAAATCAGAAACCGGCCAAAACCGGTATTTTATGGTTCGTGACTATCGTCAACCTGCTAATTTTATTATTAATTGCAGCTGCTGCATATTGGGGCTGGACACAATGGGAGCAGCAACAGCAGACCCAACAATCTACTCAAAGTGAGCAACAAGACATTTTGACGCGCCAAGCGCAGCAAAACTTGTCTATTACCGATGAGGTTAAGGAACAAAATAACCGACTTGAATCACAGCTACGCAGTGTCAACCAAGAGCTACAAAACGCCCTTGAAGAAGCAGAGGCTGCGAACAACCAATCTCAGGCCAATAAACAAATGCTAAGCAGTATCGCCGGCCGCCGCCCCGCAGATTGGTTACTTGCTGAAGCAGACTTTTTAGTTCGCATGGCTGGACGTAAATTGTGGTTAGAGCACGATCTAAAAACCGCGATAGCCATGCTGCAATCTGCTGATAGCCGTTTGCAAGACTTAGACGACCCAAGCTTATTGCCCATTCGAGAACGCCTAGCGAATGACATACAAACTTTGGCTCAGGTAAACCCAGTGTCTTTGTCTTCCATCGCGCTGCAAATCAGTGCCTTATTGTCTCAAGTTGACCAGTTACCGCTTAATACCTTCGAACGCCCTGATATCGCAACCGAAGGTGGTGATGATGTTTCCGATTCAGTCGATGACTGGAAAGCGAACTTGTCTCGCGCCTGGGCAGCATTCACCAAAGACTTCTTCAGCTATAAAAAGAAAGAAACCGAAGTGCAGCCATATATGTCAGCACAGCAACAATGGCTGGCTACTGAGCAACTAAAGCTATCTTTACTGCAGGCCCAAAGCGCCGTGTTAAAAGAGAATGTTGAGTTTTATCAACAGTCACTGCAAAACGCGCAACGGGTGCTAGACGAAAACTTCGCCGTGGACGAAAGCGCAGTAGTACAATTTGACCAACGTCTTGAAGAATTGGCAGAAACCGACATTAAGCGCGTTTATCCAAGTCAATTTAACGCCGCACCGGCGCTGCAAGACGTTATTCAGCAACGTATCGACAATGTATTTGTAAACGGAGCTAACCAACCATGATAAGAATTTTGATGGTCTTCGTGGCCTTGCTTATTGCCGTGTTGGTTGGGTCTTTAATATTCGACGACAAAGGCTATGTGTTTATTGATTTCGCTGGCTACGTTGTGGAAATGAACGTATTTTCCATGGCAATCATGACCATCTTGGTGATTGTAGGTTTGCTACTTTTTTCATGGCTAATCAAAAAATTGATCATGATTATATCAGGTTCAAAAAACTGGCTAGGAAACTGGGGCTCACGCAAAAAGAAACGTGCATTCACCAACGGCCTCATCGCCTTGGCCGAGCAAAATTATCTTGAAGCACGCAAGCAACTTGCCAGCATCGAGCAGGAAGATTTCGATGGTTTGAACTTACTTGCTGCCGCAGAAGCAGAGCTACAATTGCAAAACCCCGCTGGCGCGCAAGAAAACTGGCGCTTGGCCACGTCTTATCCTAAATCAGCCTTTGCTGCTCGGTTGTGCTTAGTGCGCGACCATCTGCAAAACCAGCGCCCTGTTAAAGCCCTCGAAATATTAGATGAGCTCGAAGATAAACAGAAACGCCAGCGTTCCGTACTAATCCTGCGAGCCCAAGCGTTGGTTCAAGCGGGTAAATGGCAAGAATTGAAAGACCGTTTACCGTCTTGGAAAAAAGCCCTAGGTGAACATTATGAACACTATATGCAGCTGGCATCGAAAGGTAATTTTGCTGAAATTGCCAGCAAAGAAGGGGCAAACCAGCTGAAAGAAAATTGGCATTCGCTGCCTAAGTCGACCCGACGCGACCCTGCTTTACAAGCAGCCTACGTTAAGCAGCTAATCGACCAAGGCATGCATATCGATGCTGAAGCGGCACTGGGCGAGTATCATAAAAACAAACCTCATCCTATGTTGCTGCCGCTTTACAAAGAGTTAAAACTGTCTCAACCCACCACGTCGCTGAAACAGTTAGAGCAATGGTTGAAAGCAGACGACATGAACGTTGAATTACTTTCTACATTGGGCGCTGTAGCCTATAACGCTAAAGATTTTAGTTTGGCTGAAAAAGCCCTAAGTAAAGCGATTAAGCTGGCCAATCGTCAGCAAGATATATTGCTGTTGGCAAAAATCAAAGAGTCTCAACAAGATAACCAGCAAGCCTTGGAGCTATACAAACAAAGCTTGGCCCAACCCAATGAACTGAGCAGAACGGATTAAGATGCGAGATATAATGACAAAAGCGAAATGGCTACTGACCATTTCGCTTTTTTTTGTAAGCAGTACAGGCCTGCAAGCCGAAACAGATGACACTTCTCCAGCGTTTGAACTGGTGGTGCTGGGCGACAGCGGCGGTATACAAGACGGAAACTTAAGCGCGTTTTTGCTGCGCTCTGTCACCGAACCTAACTATGTCGCGTTAGATGCAGGCACCTTGGTCAACGGGATAAATCAAAGCGTCAAGCAAGGCGCGTTCGATGATTTAGCCATTGTCGATGATGATAAATGGGGTAAAGCGGGCAGCATTTTGCGTCATCATGTTAAAGGTTACTTAATTAGCCATGCTCACCTTGATCACATCAATGGTATGTTAGTGGCATCCCCCGAGGACAGCAAAAAAAGCATTTACGCAATTCCTTCAGTCAACACCATGATCGGTGAAACCTACTTCAACGGCAAAGCCTGGGCTAATTTTAGCGACCGCGGCATTCCTCCTTTGCTGAACAAATACCACGTGGTGGACTTGCTGCTAGGTAAAACAGCGCCCGTTGCTAACACTGCGCTACATGTCACGGCTTTTAGCTTGAGTCACCCAGTAGAGTCCAGCGCGTTTGTGATTGAACATGGGGACGATATATTCGTTTACTTCGGTGACACAGGCCCAGACATAGTGGAAAAACAAGATAAGTTAGATGCCATCTGGACGTATCTCGCCAAGCAGGTAAAACACAAAAAGCTGCGCGGCGTCATCATCGAAACATCTTTCGAAAACGAGCGCCCCCATAACTTGTTGTTTGGCCATTTAACACCCGAGTTACTAATGGGCGAGCTTCGCAGCTTAGCGACCAAAATAGGCGGCGAAAAACCGCTTCAAGGTTTAAATGTGGTGATTAGCCATATTAAGTACACGTTGGCTAAAAATGTTGACCCAAGAGCAAACATTACTAAGCAACTAGACGATGGTAACGATTTAGGCTTAAACATTATTATTCCTAAACAAGGGCAAAAGCTGCTGTTTTAAAAGACTGGTCGGCGAAGTGTATGTGCTGGTCAGTGAATGTTGAGTGTTATTCGGTGAATGCCTCACAAAAAAAGCGTATTGAATACAGTTCAATACGCTTTTTTGTTTCAGCTACTTTCGGTTCAGACCGGCAACGCTTACAAACACAACTCCCTAAGGGGAATGGTTGCAGCACCAATTGAAACAGGGTGTTTCTCTATGCCCGACACCACAATTTTCGGCATTGGGCGCTTTGCTCCCCGGCGAAATTGTGCATACACGTCGATACGGGGAATGACCATTTCAGCCAACTCTTTAGGGATATGCCCGCCGATGATAATCGCTTCTGCGTCCAGTAAAGCAGAACAACAGGTGGCGACCAAATCAAACGAGTCCTGTACCTTGAAAATCCATTCTTCTACCCCTGGCCAGTTCGGATCGAACTCTTCATGCAAGTTGTAAATGGAGCTGAATTTCACCCCATTCTTCTTCAAGATCCGTTTCAGTAATTCTAAATTGGGGTGGGCATAGATTTTTGATGGCAACATATCGCCCAACTCACCGGCATTACCATAGGTGCCCCGGAGCACCTCCGTATTAGTGACAACGCCGCCACCAAAAGCTGATGAAACAAATAAGTAAACAAAGTTCTTATACTGGCGCCCCACGCCCGCTACACCTTCGCCCGCGGCCGCGCCTGTGCCGTCATTCACCACCCAAGTAGGCAGTGTAAAGTGATTTGAAATAATCTTAACGATATCCACCTGCGACCATTCTTCAAGCATGTGGTGGGTGTTCATCTTGCCATCCATGGAGCTAAAGAAGCCTGAAATTCCCACGCCTATGCCAAGCACGCGAGTTTCGTCTAGTTTACAGCGCGCACTTAGTTCACCAATAAGTTGCTCTGTCGCCTCAAGCACATGTGCAATACTCATATCGTCCATTTCGCGGAACTGAGTCGACATAACATTGCCTGCAAAGTCCATCACCGCCACACCTACTGCATCTAATAATATCGATACACCGAAGGTGTAGGCATAGTCAGGATTTAGCTCAATGCCAAAACCCGGCTTACCTTTAGGATTGGGGATCATCTCTTCGGTTTGGCGTAGCACCTTTGATTGGGTCAGGCCTTTTAGTAAGCGGGACACGGTTTGCTGAGGAATTTTGGTGGCAGACACCAATTGGCTCTGAGTAACACGCTGCTCCCAAAAGACAATTTTGATAATATCGCGCTCAATATCTTGGAAAAGCTTACTGCCTTTTCCGAGTTTAAAACCAGAGCGCAAATATTGACTGTTGTCTATTGAGAACATAAGTAATACATCTACCTTAAAATTGCTATAGCCTATTTGAAAGCTCAAATAAGAACAAGCAGTGTTATTTTTAAAGCGTTATATTTCAATGCTTAAGGGTAAGTAAAGCACCCTACCAAGGGCGCTTAATGCCAGCATCTGACCGATATAAACTCAGGCTATTCGATGATAATCGCTCTAAAGTCATTAACGTTAGTGTTCGTTGGGCCGGTAATAACCAAATCATCAATGGCGCCGAAAAATTCGTGGCTGTTATGAGAGGCTAATAACTCAGTAGCACTGACGCCCGCAGCAACTGCACGATGTAGAGTAGAGCTATCAATATACGCACCTGCAACGTCCTTACTGCCGTCCACGCCGTCAGTGTCACAGGCCATAGCGGATATGCCCTCAATGCCATTAAGCTCTAATGCTAACGCCATCAAATACTCTTGATTCGGCCCACCGTCGCCATACTCTTTGCCTACGGTTACCGTTAGCTCACCGCCCGAAAATAACATCACTCGCTCGCCATTCGCTCTGCATGCTAATGCTTGCTGTGCATGCGCTTTAGCAACCTCGCGGGCTTCGCCTTGAATATCGTACCCTAACACTTTGGTTTTCCAACCTTCCTGCTGTGCGACCGCAATAGCTGCATCAATCGCATGCTGGGCGTTGGCCACAATATGATACTCACTCGGCGCGCTATGTTTTGGCGCCACTTCAGGCTTAGCCAAGTAGTTGGCAATACTGCCTACCGGTGTCCAATGGTACTTTTGTAAAATAGCGGCCGCTTGTGCTTTGGTTGACGGGTCTGAAATGGTTGGCCCAGAGGCGATATCCGCCGCGTTGTCACCCACCACGTCCGATATCATCAAAGTGACATGTTTTGATTTCGCCGCTTGGGCAAGCCTGCCACCTTTGACCAAAGACAATTGTTTGCGCACTGTGTTTATTTCATCAATGCTGGCACCGCTGCGCAGCAAGAATTGATTTAGCTGCTGCTTATCAGCAAATGGTACATCGTCCACGGGTAAACACATCAGTGACGAGCCGCCACCAGAAATCAAAAATAAGATTGGCGTTGTTGCGGGTGTTTCGCGCACTAAATCGAGCAAGGCTTTACCTGCCACCAAGCTATTGTTATCTGGTGTGGGGTGATTTGCCGTGAGCACTTCAATTTTACCCGTGTCACCTGCACTCTCATAACCATAGCGTGTCACAACCGCGCCGTAGCACTTGTCGCCTAACACTCGGTACGTTTCGGCGGCCATTTCAGCCGCAGCTTTACCCGCCCCGACAACACAAATACCATTGCTTGTATCAAGCTTGTTTAACTGCTCGGCCATGCAAGCGCTGGGCTTACAGGCCGCAACAGCGGTGTTGAATAATTTGAGTAGAAAAGCGTGATATTTCATTCTTTACCCTTAAACAAACGCGGTGGGAATATATAAACAAAAAGCAATCATGGCAGCGAACATACCCAGTAGCAGTGCTATATCTTTGGTGGTCAAAATTGACAGAGATACTGGCGCAGCTGTGGCTTCTTCTTCGCTTGGCTGGTAAGTGAAAGGTTTAATTTTGCTCATCATCATTGCCATGACAATCGTGACGACGAAGCCAATGAAGTTCCACCAGAACCAAAAGATTTCCGGTGCGATCATCGAGATAAGCAAGTTAAATAGCACCCCGCTAATAAGCCCAATGTTAACGTGTAAACCCGACGTGCTTTTGGTTAATACCGCTAACAAAAACACGGCAAGAATAGGCCCGTAGAACAAAGAGCCGACTTTGTTTATCGCTTCAATAATCGTTGGCGCAATGTTGCCAGCATAAAGAGATAGCACCAAGGTAATCGCGCCCCACACTAAGCCCATGTACTTGGCCAGTTTCAGGTAACCGCCTTGGCTTAATTCTTTGTTTGTAATTCGGCAGTAATCTTCAATGGTAACCGCAGACAGCGAGTTAATCGCCGAGCTAAGTGACGACATAGCCGCAGCTAAAATAGCCACAACTAACAAGCCGATAAGCCCATGAGGTAAGTAATTTAGGATGAACATCGGCATCATCCAATCAGGATTATCCGCAGGAATTTTTGCCATAAAGCTAGGCTCGCTCATGGCTAAAGTGCCTACAATCAAACCGGAGAAACAGTACAAAATAGTAATAGGGAAACGAATAACGCCATTGGCTAAAATCATATAGCGTAGGTTGTCAGGATCTTTTGCTGACAACGCACGCTGGGCTTGAGTTTGATCGCAACCATAGTATGAAGCGTATAGCACCACACCACCGAATATCATTGGCCAAAAGCCAAAACCGTCACCGCTAAAGCCAAACGAATCAAACTTAACCGCTTGCAGGCGATCTGTGTCAACGTTGGCTATAAACGAATCCACGCCACCAAGGTAATACAGGCCATATCCGATACAGGCCACAGTGCCTAAGATGATGATAACCATTTGAATGGCATCGCCGTAAACCACCGCTTTCATGCCGCCTTGCAGCGAATAAAGTACGGTAATAACACCGGTTAATAGAATGGCTTGCCATGCTTCGATACCCATAGTGCCTTGCAGAATAAGCGATACGGCATAAATCATAATACCGGTCGCAAAGGCTCGGCTAAATTGAAACACGATGCTGATCAACACTCGCGTTGAACGACCAAAGCGCGTTTCTAGATAATCATAAATACTGACAATGCCAGCGTTATAAAGCTTAGGCAAAATAGTCGCCAGAATAAGGATCATGGCCAAAGGCACACCTAATTCGTACGACAGCCATTGCATACCGCCACCTTCACGTAATCCCACAAAGGCGGGGGCAGAGATAAAACTGATTGCTGATAACTGAGTGGCCATGACCGACAACGCCAAGGGTTTCCAACCTAGACTTTTCCCACCCAGAAAATAGTCACTTTTATTTGTCTGTTCTCGCAACATAAATCCCATGACTAACAAAGCCACCAAATACAATGCAACAACTAAAAAATCTAGAGTATTCATAATTTTATTCACATATCTGCACGAACGTAAACCATACCGCTGGTGCTACTAAATTGAAAGAACGGTGAATAGTTGCTCACTGAGATACCTTTCGGTGAGCAAGCTATTCAACCTAAATGGCGCAAGCAGGCACCAATACACACAAACTTACTTTAGAAATCATATCGCGCGGTTAAGCTCACGCGGCGTGGTAATACTGGGCGACCCACGAAGAACTCGCCGCCCGACACTTGGCTGTTGCCTTGACGAGGTGAGCCTTCGGTAATGCCGTCGGTGTCGAACAAGTTCCACACGCTGACACCCACCCGAATTCGCTGGTCGTTATTTAGCTCCCACGTATAACCGGCACTCAAGGTCGCAATAGTGTGGCTATCCAGTTCGACTGAGTTATCGTCGTTCGCGTATGCGTCACCGAAGTAGCTCAAGCCTAAACGCCCATCAACAAAGCCGTTGTTATAAGTCACCGCAAGGTTACCCGAGAATTCAGGCTGTCTTCTTGGTTGCTTACCCACGTTACCGCCTTCGCTAAATTCAGCGTCTTGATAAGTCACGTTACCTTCAAGGATCACTTCGTCTGTCATATTCCAGCGAGTAATAATTTCAGCACCTGTGGTTTCTGTTGATTGCTGCTTAACCACCTCAAGTAAACCGCCTGAGCCATCGTTTTCGAAATCCACTGAACGGCGATTATCCAAATTCGCTATGAATAATGACGCGTCTATGTATAAATCTTCTGGGAAATACTTAAAACCAATCGCGCCCAAGGTAATATCTTCGCCCTCGTAGCTTTGTGGCTCCCCGTTTTCGTTAAACGTGATACTTCTGATCTGTGGGAAGAAATAACCGGTTGACGCATTCGCGTAAAGGTTCAGGTCTTGGTCATCCATTTTGTACAACACAGCCGCCGAGAATGCCGCTTCTGTGGTAGCCACTTCACCGTAAGTAAAACGCCCGTTACCTGTGGTGTTAACTTGTAGATTCGGTGCTAGTGATGGATCATCATTCACCACAACCACTTCACTGCCTTCAGATTTAGTGGTGCCTTCAGCACGTTCAACACGCATACCGACGTCAAGTGCCCATTGGTCATTTTCCATCTGGTCAGTCACGTAGAACGCCATTCGCTTACTGGTTAAATCTTTATTGGTGTAACTTGTGCCTGGCCCAACAACACCATTTTTAGAATATTGCTCTGTGTCGCCCGCTTCATTGGTAAACGACAAGTCAACCAAACGCGCGCTATCGCCATTGCTAAAATCTGCTAGGTAGCTAGAGATAATGTTGTAATCCATCTGCGAAGAGTTAATGAAGAAGGTACCGATGTTCACCGTATGGTCAAAACCGCCCGCCTCTATGTCACCTGTCAAGTTGAACTCGGTGCTGAAGAAGTCACCGTCGCGCTGGCGATCTAATAAGCGGTTACCGAATAACAAGTAATCTTCTGGCAAAGCATTACCCGTTTCAGACCATGTATAATTAGCGCTACCTAGTGAGCTTAAAACGTCACCGTTTGCAGTGCGACCTAGGTTATTCGCGTAACCTTCTTGCGTTTCTGGCGTGTTGGCAATGCCGTCGCCGTCTAAAAATAGGTTGAACTGGTGGTCATAGCTAGCGACTTTTGCTTTACCCGCTAAGCGCCAGTTGTCGGTTAACTCTTTCTCAAAATCAACACCAAATGAACCGCCTTCTGTGAGTACACCATTTCGAATAGGTGACTCGTATGTGCCATCCGCTGTGTCATAACGTAAATCGGCTGCGGCAACGGTTTGTGCCACATATACGGTTTCGCCGTCATTACCGGTTAAACGCTCGCGGCTGTCACCTTCAAGAGGTAAAGGAAGGAAAAACTGCACTTGGTCATCAATCATTTGACCGTGGAAGGTAATATGGCCATCGTCGAATTCTTTACGAATGTTACCTCTAAGTTGGTAACCCTTGGTTTCTAAGCCTGTCTCTAAAGGGCCTTCATCGTAACGATAGAAACCAGAGATTGCGTAATACAAGTTTTCATCACTTGATAAGGCGCCGCTATTATAGAAGTCTGTTCTGACACGGCCTTCTTCAGCGATTTCTACCTGAACTGTTGTTTCTGGGTCGTCGCTGCCCGTACGCGAAATATAGTTAATAATGCCGGCCACTGAGCCTGGGCCAAACAAATTAGACACACCGCCACCCACGTACTCGACTCTTTCTATGCCGATGTCAGGACGGTAGTAAACATCTTGTGCTGACGATGTCATGCCAGATTGGAAAGCAGGCATGCCGTCATAATTGAGCGGGGTGAACTGAAATTGACCACCAGAGGGTAAACCACGAACGAATGCGTTGGTTGCAACTTCACCCCCGCCGCCTTCTACTTTGATACCGGGAACACTCATGAGTATGTCAGCTTGACTCGAAAACCCTGTGTTGGCGATTTGGTCTTTACCGATCAACGTCGTTTTGGCAGGCGTGTCTGCTTCAGTACGTGCAACGCTTGAGCCAGTAACAATAATGTTTTCATATTCATCGTTATCTGGGGTTTCAGTATTTGCTTCTTGCGCCATTAGTGGGGTGGCAAAAAGTATCGAAACTGCACAGGCAATAGGTGTCATTTTCATGGTGTTCTCCAACTCTTTTTAAGATGGTCAATGTCAATGGTGTGTTCGTCATTAATGAAGCGAACGTTTATCTAATGTTATTAATTTGTTACTTCGAGACGGATTAAAACACACGAAAAAAACATTTACAACCCATAATGAGTGCTTTAAGATTCAATTATCGTCGGATAAACCAAAAAGAGCACCCGTTATGACTACCAATGTTAATAAAGTACATTCTTTAGAAACTGCAGCATTAATCAAAAAAGCCCAGGAAACATTAGTTGCCAATGACTTAGGTGGCTACACAGTGCCTACGCATGGTCTATATCCGTTTCAATGGAATTGGGACTCCGCTATTACTGCATTAGGTTGGAAGCATTTCGACGAACCACGTGCTTGGCAAGAAATTGAAGTATTGTTCGACGGCCAGTGGGATAACGGCATGGTGCCGCACATACTCTTTCATCAAGACTCCACCACGTATTTCCCTGGGCCAGACATTTGGGGTTCAGACAAGCGCGTAAAAAGTACCTCTATTTCACAGCCGCCCGTTGTGGCGACTGTTATGAAAGACATGTTAGATACCGCTGACGACAAAGCCTTTGCCCTTAGTAAGGTTGAGTCACTGTTCTCAAGCTTAGTGGACTATCACCTATGGTGGTATAAAGAGCGTGACCCGCTAAATACCGGTTTGGTTGTGAGCTATCACCCGTGGGAATCTGGCATGGACAACAGCCCAGCATGGGATGAAGCCTTACACGATGTACCTTGCGTAGATTGGGAATATGAGCGTCGTGATTTGGGCCATGTCAACTCAGCTCAGCGCCCGCATAAAAGCGAATATGACCGTTTCTTGTTCTTGGTCGACTTCTTCAAAAAGCACAAATTCGACAGCGAAGTGATCTTCAATGAGTGCCCGTATAAAGTGAATGACATCGGTATCATTTCAATATTGCACAGAGGCAGTAAAGATATACTCGCTTTGGGTGAAACATTGGGGATCAAAGATGAGCGCTTAGATATTATCGCTCAACGTATTGCCCTCACTGAAAGTGCTATTAATACCCTGTGGTGCCCTGAGGCAGAATACTTCTATTGCCGAAATGTACTCACTGACACCTTATGTAAAGTGCGCACCTCTGCCGGTATGTTAACCGTGTTTGCAGGTTTGGCCGATGCCAAGCAAAAAGACATTTTGAACAGCAAAGCCAAACAGTGGAACGAGGCCAGCCAGTACTGCATGGCGTCAACTCATCCTGAAGAAAGCCGCTACGAACCCCAACGTTACTGGCGTGGACCTATCTGGTTACACATTAACTGGATGATCGCTCTGGGCTTTGAAGCTGAAGGTTACCAACAAACCGCAGATAAATTACGTAATGACTGCCGCGCCCTCGTTGACTTGTCAGGCTACTACGAATACTTCAACCCTGAAACGGGCGAAGGTTGTGGTGGTAAAGACTTCTCGTGGACGGCAGCCATCGCCTTGCACTGGTTACTTTAGGTAACGTCAGGAGATTAAGATGACAAATAGCGCACCAAAATTTACTAGCCCTACGTTTCTGCTTGACCATATAAGCGACACGCTCAAGTTTTACGAAGCCAACGTAGATGACCCCCATGGCGGTTTCTACCAAAACTTTTTAGACAATGGCGAAGTATTCGACAAAGGCACTCGTCACTTAGTTAGCTCAACCCGTTTTGTGTTTAATTACGCCCGTGCCTACCAAGAATTTCGCACACCGAAATACCTTAAGCGAGTTAAGTCAGGTATTGAATTCATTCGTACTGCCCATTATGTACCTGAAACGGGTGGCTATAACTGGTTGTTAGATGTACAAAACGCCGAAGTGACGGTGCAAGATCAAACCAATCACTGCTACGGTTTTGCTTTTGTGATACTGGCGTACAGCTGGGCGCTGCGGGTGGGTGTTGAAGAAGCACGGGAATACCTGAATGAAACATGGAACACCATGGAGCAACACTTCTGGGATCCACAAGCCGGCTTATACAAAGACCAATGCAACGCCGATTTTGGTGTGTGCGATAACTACCGTGGGCAAAATGCCAACATGCACACCTGCGAAGCGTTGATAGCTGCTTACGAAGCCAGTGGCGAGCGTCATATTCTAGACCGCGCGATCGCCCTAGCAGACAAAATGACCAACCAACAAGCCGCGCTAATGAATGGTTTGATTTGGGAGCATTACGACCTTAACTGGCAGGTGGACCTTGAATACAATAAAGACGATCCGAAAAACCTGTTTCGTCCTTGGGGTTTTCAACCGGGTCATCAAACAGAATGGTCAAAGCTATTGTTGTTTATCGCTAGACACGACCCACAGCCCTGGCTGGTTGAGCGCGCTAAAGCCTTGTTCGATGAGTCACTTGGTGTCGCATGGGACAAAGAACACGGCGGGATATTCTATGGTTTCGCCCCAGATATGAGTATTTGCGATAACGAAAAATACTTTTGGGTACAGGCGGAATCTATGTGCTGCGCGGCATATTTGTATCACCATACTGGTGACTCTAGCTACGCGGATTGGTACAACAAGATTTGGCAATACTCGTGGCAGCATATGGTTGATCACCAATACGGCGCTTGGTTCAGAATACTGACTCACGACAACCAAAAAATTGATGAGCTGAAAAGCCCGATCGGTAAAACCGACTACCACACCATGGGCGCTTGCTACGACGTACTTGAGCTAGTGCGTCACCACCCAATGGTATAGGTAGAATAAGGCTTTGCTGTAGCAACCCCTTGTAAATGCACTAAGCGATGCAAGCCCGGAAAAAGGTAACAGGTAGTACTAGCCTGCATGAAACACTGTGTCCCCTTTGATTTCATGCGGGCTTTTTATTGTTTGCTTATCGGTGCAATGACTCGCCTTTGCATAACATTGACATTAACCGGCAAAATTTTCCCAAGGCCCTCTGATAGCTAGGGTTCTGGTCGGTGAATACAAGTTAACAAATAAGACTGAACCATCAGGCGAGAAACACGCCCCTGCCAATTCGGTTTGCATATTCAAGCGCGCAAAATCGTAAGCTTCACCTCGGGGCGTAACGCCGCGCAAATGGTTTTCTACCACGTCAGTATATTGGTCTTCGCACACCAAAAGATGCCCGTAGGGGGTAACGGTCAGGTTATCGCCGAAGTTGTACAAAGACTCATCTTCACTTTGTAAGAACAGCTGCAACCTGCCCGGCTCCTCAGCCTCTTGTGGCTGCCCTTCAAAAGCCGATGGCTGATAGCGCATAATCTGCCCTAATTGCTTGCTACCGCCATTGGTGCAGCAAAAATACAACTCGTTGTCTCCCCAGTGGATCCCTTCACCACGGGCAAACAAAGCTGCCCCTTCTTGATAACCTCGGGCACGCAAGTCATCTTCAGGGCTTTCAGGGTTATCCAGGTTTATCCACTGGGCATCTACCCATTCTTGTAGTGACATATTCTGCGTTTCCCAATTACGGGTATCGTAGCCTTGGCTATCGTTAACGCCTTCACTACCGTTAAGTACTAGAGCTTGCAGTTGACCGCCTTGGTCGAGCTGCCCCCGCTGATTGGGAATGAATCGATAAAACAAACTGTCGCCGCGATCCTCAGTCAAATACACAATACCAGTGCGTGGGTCGACTGCGGCGGCTTCATGGTTAAAGCGCCCCATGGCGGTTAATGGTTTTGGCTGAATTAAGCCTTTTGCCGTGGCTGGCACTTCAAAAATATAACCATGAGATTTTGATACACCTGAGCCTGCTTTAAGCACTGACTCTTCACAGGTCAACCACGTATTCCACGGCGTAGCACCACCTGCGCAATTACGCACCGTGCCAACCAAGGTTAAAAACTGCTCTTCAAGGGTCTGGGTTTTCAGGTTGTACACCAGCTTGCTGGTCCCCCCAGGTAGCGCTACGCCATTATCGGTCTGATCATAAGCCATGGTGCTTTTGTGCTGCTTAATGCTCTGCTCAGCTTTGATTAGGTCTCGTGGGTGTAATTCATGGTTACGGATAAGCGCCACGCGCTCTTCGTCTAACGGGAAACAGCCCATGCCGTCAGCTCTATCCGGCACGGTAAAACCATCGGCCATTATCTCACCCAACTGAGAAATAATCTGATAGCTAAAACCAGCAGGTAAATCCAATACCTTTTTAGGATCAGGTAATAACGGGCCAAATCCATGCGTGCTGGCTAATACAGAAGCCGCGTTCACTTTTCCAAAATAACTTGCCGTCAAACCACCAAACGCCAATGCACTTGCACCCAAAGTAAACTGTCTTCTTGTTACCATAATCTTGCCTAAAACGTTGAAATGAAATCAAACATAAATGTGATATTATCACATAATATTATTTATATTGTGCGTTAATGCTGCCAGAGTGCGATTGTAGAGCACCAAAACCACAGCAATATGACAACTTGGTTTATCAGTTAGGCACGATAAAAGACAAAAATTGGCTGTGAGTATACATCCCCGACAATAAAACCAAATAACAGTGGAAAATACGCTGTATTTCATTAGAATCAGCGCTCACAAAATGAAGCACCCGTAGCTCAGCTGGGTAAGTGCCGGTCGGCGCAGCCGATGAGGAGTGATTTAACATCACTTCGAGAGCAGCGAACGGAAGTACAGGGTGTACGCGCTGGGGGAATATCATCATGGACGTGTTTACGCCATAGTAAAAAGAGTCACCCCAAGCTTTATATTGAAAATAGCAGTACCGATACAGCATGTATCAAACAACAAAATATGCACCCGTAGCTCAGCTGGGTGATGATTGGTCGCGAAGCGACGAGAGGTGACTTAACGTCACGTCGAGAAAGAAGAACGACAAATCGTGGATGATTTGGCTGGAACCAAGCTTCATGGACGAAAACGAAGAAAGAAAAATACATCAATGCACCCGTAGCTCAGCTGGATAGAGCGTTGCCCTCCGGAGGCAAAGGTCGCGCGTTCGAATCGCGCCGGGTGCACCATTTACTAAAGACTTTCGCTAGTAGTAATTACTAACTTATATGTTTCTGTGACCTCATTGTGACCACACCGTTTTTTATTTCTGAGTTAAATTAAATAGAAGTGCTAAAAAGAAATAATAAGACCTATGGAATCTATGCAAAATTTTCTAGGTAGATCAAGTAAGGTATTGTGGTTGGTTATAAACTTACAATCGCTGTCAAAAAAGCTTATCACCATTTGACTCAAGCATTTTCCCTAGTGCTTGATAAACAATAGCCGCCACACTTGATTGTTCTCGCTTGAAATGAACCTTGCTATCACCTTAATTGGTCAACTTACAACACTCCATTATCTCAACAAGTAAATGCTGTTGTTCGTTTAAATATTGCGAAATATATAATAGTCCCCTTTGAACGTTCAATAGTGCTCGGGTTTTGTGACTCAAGAAGTACCGTTATCATATCAGTGTTCGCTGACTGCAGAGTATATAGTTAATACACAAAACTTTACGCTTGACGAATTATTCGTCTATTGTATAAAAAACAATCAAGGATGGTTCAATCAATGAAAAGTTTTATTCGCAAGGCCAGAGCATACTCACTAAATGTTTTTTTGATGCTCGCGGTCATTACGCCTTTAACAGTCTCTTCTAAAACGGTAAAGGTTGAGGTAATCACTGCTATTGAAAAGCCTGATTGCCAGTCCGGTACTAAAAGTACTCAAAAAATTTTGGTGGATACAATCACACTTGACGTGCAATCGTCCCATACGACAGGAACAACAAATATTCTTGGGTGTGAATTCAGCTCCATTAACGATCATTTTGTCGTTGAGGGCCTTATACAAGATACCAATGGTTTTCGTTTCAATGTAGTGGGTCGTACAGCGACGGTTGCTTCATTAGGCTTAGGTGGAGAGATCGATTATCAGTTAAAGGTTGCGTTTGATACTAATCGAAAGGTGTTAACCATCAATGGTAAACACGATGGGTACCCCACCTACTACGTGAAGTTAGATGATGAGTTGATTTATCAGTTTGACCAGACGAACTTGACGTCGCTGCTGGGCGACCTAGAAATCACAATGCCTGAAAAAACGTCAAAATATTAAAAAACAACACAGCAATTGGCTACCACATAGGTTATCTGGTAAGAAGACACTGTAAAGGAATGCTCCATGTCTTTATCAAATAAAATTTTACGCATCAAGGCCGGCCTAATTACTTTTTTTGGAGTAATGGCTTTTTTCACTCATGGTGCAATAGATCGTAAGTCTCCTTCTGCATTTCAAGCTGCCCAGATAGAATATCAATATGATAAGATCATTGAGCTATCAAGCAAGCCAGACATGGATGTCTTGTTGGAGTTTGATGTCGACATTGTGCTAGTAGAAGAGTTTGTCTCCACGTGGCGTGACTATCTGACTGGACAGTTTTTCATTGAGGATTTTGAGTGCGGCGATTTAGATATCAGCGGCCTTGCTGCTAAAGACGAAGGAGGGTACGCACGAGGCCGTCTTGATCTGATCGAAGAGTATGGTATTGAAATTCTCTGGGGCGCCGCAGAACTTTCGGCCCTAAAACGAGCCGTTTTGAAGGGAAACGTTGGCACAGAGGAAAGTAAAGAAGCGCATACTGCAGCGGCATGTAAGCGAATTGAAAAATTGGCGAACACTCTTTCATGTGTGGTTGATGATCCTGATGCATGTCCAAGTACATTGAAAGACAGTGTTTTGAACGAAACAATCTCAATTGATGGCCACCCAGATCCCATTCGAATACTCGATAAATGGAACGCTTCTCTAAAGGCGGCCTTGCACCGCTACTTACCGCGAATCCAGGCTGAAATTGAAGAGCGGGATGAGCTCTACAGAACTATGATGAGTTTCGTTAAGAATCAGGGAGTCAATCACTCCGACGTCGTTCTTATGCTGGTTGAGCAAATTAAAGAGGCAATAATCTTAGACGCATATGTGAGTCTGTATGAGATACACAACGCGTTGCCGTTGGAAGCCAGAAAGCTGCTGGTTGATGACTCATTGTCTGATCTTGAACGGCAGGCAGAATCTGCTCTAGGGGCTTTAAAATCTGCGAAGGCTATATACGAGGATGGGAAGCTTGTTATCCCCAAGCCGATCGCACATCGTGCTCAAGCTTCTGCAGAGGCGGCCATCAAGCGCTTCGTAGATGAATTCGCCGCTGATTTTATTGATACCTCGTACCTTGATGAACTCGAAACACAGGTTGATGAATCGGTAATTGATCCTCTCAAGCAAACAGGGCAGGCGCTATGTGACGCTCTTGAGTCAACTCAGCAAGATAGTGACTGGGGATCGTTAATGTGGGGCGCCAAGCCAACAGAGCAAAACCCCATGGGCTTTCGAGTCGTGTTCACGCCCACAGGAGAGCAAAAACGATATGGTGGTGAGTTGCGTGATAGCTACACAGCTTATATAGAGCTGCTTGCTTTGGTGCCAGCTGGTGCAACTTACACTCAGAATGCAGTTCTTGATAAAGATGGTAATTCGGTTACATGCAAGAACCCAGTCAGCAGTACATATATAGCCGTGGATCTGGGAGTTACCATAAGAGATGTATACCGTGATGAGCAATCACGCTTCGAATTTGCAAATGGCTTTCGTATCGCAAAGGTTGCAGGCAACAATGTAGTTTCAACCACTCAAATAAAGACTTCGATGGAAAAATTCGGGATACCTGGAGCTTGGATAACTGACGTACCTGACTGGCTTGTGTCAGATGACTTTCAGCGTATTTCCATGACTCTACCTTTCATGGGAGACCGTGTGTCTATTGCGATTGTCGAAGAGGGGCGTTTTGTATTTGATCTCGGTAGTTTGGGCGCCAGTGTTTGTAAAAAGGTTGAGCAAGCGATCGCCCCGAAACTCGTGAAAGGCTGGAGTGATGGAGTGGAAATTCCAATAGGGGAGTCTTCGCTATCGCTCGCCGGATCAGCCAGTCACTCAATATCCATCCCCCATTGTGCTGCATACGTCGCCGGCAGCAATGCTGCGCTCAAGCCAATGATTGAAAGCAGAATGGCAGCGGATCTTAAGCTAGTAGTGAAAGGTAAAACCCCAGAGGGTAAACCTTTTGCTTGGCCTGTTTCTACAGGTGTTAATGTCTACCCAGATCGTGTTGCGTTCAAGTCTGCAATATTTGGAGACGTCCCTCAAGAAATTAATGTTTATCTCCAAAGCCAACTTGAATCCATCGTGAGCGGATTGCCTAGTGTGGATCTTTCGGGTTGGGAATATAGAGTTAAGCTCGGATCACCAGCGGTCAAGGGAGATTGGTCTAAGTTATCAGTACCCATATCATTCGAAGTTTATTCTGATACATGTGCAGCGAAAAACGTTGCTCTGGATTTCGACTTTGCTGAAGGAAATTTGACTTCCAGGGACGGAAGAGGTTTAGAAGAGGCGGTTGTAGACCTAGTCAGTTGCCGAGTCGAACGAAAGGTTGCTGAAGTCATTAGAGATAGCTTGCCAAGTTGTGATGCTATTACAGGCACTTTGTTTGGCATGATTAGCCTAGAAACGGAACTAATTAGTTCAAGTGTTGAGCGGTGTGAATTATCCCTGCAAGGAAGTCTGGCGGATAAAGAGGTCGTTTTTACTCCGGTAGTCGCGAACTTGGGAGTAGACAATAAGTGGGGATTCGATTTTAGTAAAGTCGAAGTAAAAGGAGAGCTAGTGGATGCTCTGAAAGGTCATTTAGCTAGCCTAATGAAAGACTTTGGTGCGGAGCGCTTTAATCTTAGTGCGACATTTAACTCGAACTCATTACTTGTTGATGTGATTATACTGCCTTCTGGTCCGGATGATTTGCTGGGTAGAGTAGAGCTTGGAACTTTTACTATTTCAGCTGATGGTAAACATTCCTTTAAGACAGAGCTAGAGCGAATCGTTGCTAATAAAATGTCTGCAATTTTGAAGCCAAAGCTTGAAGAGATTGTCAGAAGGCTTGCGCCGGAGGAGGTCGTTAACATTGACTTTGAAATCAAATACACCGACACGCTTTCAGCTCTCGGAACCTTTGATGTCAAATTGAATGATCAGATCCAGATACCCGCAAGTATTACGCTTCTACCTAAGCTTGATGCTGAAATTGCATTGGACGAGAAATTTTTGAGAACACAGGCTGCGGGGTTGTTGGCTTCTTACCTTAACCCGCTTATTCCACTCAAAGGTGGCCCAGTCGAGGTAACTCCGCCAGTATATGACGTTTCTGCTTCTTACGACATTACTCTCACAACGGGAATTGGTATCAATCTTGACGATCTAGGCTCGATTACGCTTGAGAACATTCATATTACAGGGCGTGGAGTAGACTTTAAGGGACGTGCAGAAATGCGGCTCAACGATGCGATCATCCTATCTCCTGCCCCGCCCATTTATTTTACGCGACCAGGGGTATTCTACGACTTTGAAAAGAAGAGAGTGGGTGCACTTGGAGCTTTGACGATTATTGCGCCACCGATGGATAAATTGCTGCACATTGATGGTGAGATCTATACGAGTGATGCGAGTCGGTTTATTGAGGAGCTTGGCTTACTCGGCGAGATCGTTCTGATGGATACTATTCCTGTAGTCATCGTTGAAGGCGAGATCAACTTTTCCGATTTAAGTATAGTATTCAGTGGCCGAATTTCTGAGCTGTTTGGCAAGATTCTTTCTGCGCGGGTGAACGGAGAGCTTAAAGGCAAAAAGGGCAAAGCTGCACTAGATAGTCACCTAGTACTACTCGGTGTGAAACTGTCTGAAACCAAGCTGATAGTAGACATTGCTAAGTGTCCAATGCGCTGCATTAAGGTGGAGGAATATATAGATTTCCTCCTAGGAGACAGCACCATGGGGGCCAGGTTCGGGCCCTTCTTGGTCGATGCAGAAGCGAATCTGAGTGTTGGTTTGGATATATTCGGCAAAAGGTATGGGCAGGCTTCAATTGACGCCACCATTCTGCAAGCGCGACTTAAGGCGAAGGTTTTGTTCCTGAGTTTGAATATCACAACTCCCAAACTAGATGACATGACGCCTTCTTACGTTGCGGAGATCATTGCTTCTCTGTTGAATGTCAAAATCGAGGATGTTCTCGAATGGCTTAAGAAACCAAAGATTGAGTTTGCACCAGCTGGTAAACCAGCAGCCGAAAGCGGTGGTTCTCATGATGGAGATGGCAGTGACTCCAATTCAGGTGGTGAGACAGGTACAGGATCCAGTGCCGGTTCAAACCAGAAGCCGAGTGATGCTGGAGCATTGCCTAGCGGGAGCTCAGATGAGGATCCAAAAAAGTTACTGTCTAAGTCAGAACTTCCTGATGAAATTACGGTGTCTTCGCGTCAACGCAACGCAAGTAATGATGGTAAGGCAATTCGTGCGTGCCACAAGCAGCAGCAGAGATGGGGGGATGTATACTTTTCATCATGGTCTAATAGATGGTCCTTCTGGGGCTGGAGGCTGCCTAAAAATGTGTTTGATATCGTCTGCAAAGATCAGAGTGGTAGTGGACCATGGGAAGAACAAACCGGTGCGTTTACCATCAAAGACAATTTTGCACGACTGGAAACACTCTCGCAATATGAGCGTTATCGAGATGATTCTAGAAAATGTACTCCCCTAGACAATGGTGACGTGAAGTGCTTGTCTTCTGCTGCTCAATATAACGTTTGGCAAACCGAACCTGAGCCAGGAAAGGAGCCCTCTAGTTGGCGCCTTTGGGGACAACCTTTTGAATACCTCTACATTCAATCCCCCAAGTCTGCCCCAGGCGATGTCAATATCACACTATCTAAGCGGGAGCGTAAGCGTTTGGAACCCTGGTTCTATCTAGTGAAGAAGAGCAGCGCTGATGAGAAGTTGACAGTTCGCGAACGTCGCAAGTTGAGTCTCTTGCAAAATCGAGTCATTTATTACCTTGAGGAAAAGGGCATAAGGGCAGACGCGATCATTGATATCAATGAGGCGGGTGGATTCAGCAGTATTGGTAACTTTTTCTCTGGTAATACGACCTATAAAGTTGATTATTCTGTTGCCGTGTCAGCGACGACTCAGAGTGGTTATGACTACGTATCGATTCTAGTCGACGAGAAGGTAACAGAGGCATTGTTTGTGTATGAATGCAGGCCTCGTAACGGCAGAATTTGTACTGACGTTTCGTTTAAGGAGGCAAATGACTTAGCACTTGGCCTGGTGAAAGACGTCAATATTCAGGCAGACAAAATGCCAATTATCCAAGACCCCATCGCAACTGCTTGGGTTCTGAATGACGCGATTCCTAGTATTGTTCGAGGTGAAAATCCGCCCCAAAGGGGGCAGCTTATTCAACCGGACACGGCTGTTGCGCAGTGTGGACTTAAGTCGATACAGCTCTTTGATGATTCGGATGCTCTGAAGTTTCGGTTTGAGAGTTCAACTGATGGCATACAGCGGATTAGTAATCTTAGTATTGACAAAGCGGGTCCGCATGCAGACTGGGCCAGTTCCGAGAACGATGTTGCGATTACGGCAATGGCATCACTTCTGGCCTGCGAGGATGACGCTAATGCATGGTTGGATCAGCACCGCATGTGGCTGACTCCAGAAGAGAATTCCATAGACGATGCTTTGCTGTTTATAAATCGGGGGGGCCGAACGAGTGAGATGCAACCCGTTAAGCGAATTGAAGCGCAAGTCGGTCAATCAAGCTTTAAAGTTCAGCGTGAAAACCCGTATCTCAAAAACAGGAGTTTCGAGCTTGAGGATTTGATCAAAATCTATCGTTTTATCCTTAAGTATGGCGCTGATGAGGCCGTGGTTTTAGTCAACAAAGCAGAGCAATGGGAAGTGGCAGTTTTTCGCCAGCTGAGCGGTAATGAGAATAATACGATCCTGCTTCGAGCATTGACAGAAACGGGCCGCCCATTCATCAACCCAGCTGTATTTGAGGGTGAAGATATACCCAAGGCTAACTTTACGTTGTGCTTTGACAAGCTACCAGGGTTCAACGGGGATATTCTCGATTATTTCAAGCTAGATCGGCCAACACTTGAAACGGGAGTAAGTCCGCGGCTGTTGTTGGATGCTATTCAGAATTTTGATTCAGTTAATTGCTCGTTATAAGTGAAGGAAACAAGTTATGAACGTGAGAACTAAATTTTTTCCCATTCCAATTGTTAATCAATTCATGCTGATGATCCTCGCTGCCTTGGTCGGCAGCGGTGCTTACGGGCTACTAACGGATTGGTTCTATGAGGACTATAAAGAAGCTCTCAAAGAGGCACAAGTGATAGAAAATATTCTTTCTACGCACGGTGAATCTGCCGTGACTTCGGAAGAGCGGTTCGACTTTATAGAACATTTAACGCCACGAGACTTTAGCATCCTCTTTATTGAGGCAGGCATTGAGAAGGAGAAGGATCTGGTGAAGTCGCAGGATATTTTGGATGTGACAAAAAATGGTCCAGGGGCATGGATGATAAATAAGATTTTGAGCACGTCATCTCAAGCCGGTACGCCGCTGCACAAACTCTTTTTGAGTAATCCGAGTGTCGATCTAGCCAACTGTAAAGCACCAAATAAGGTGGGGACGCTGACAGCCATGTTGGCCGCGTTTTCAGAACTTGGGTTGAATAGTAAAAGCGGCGAAGAAACTCAAGCAGATCCATGTAATGTCTTCAAGCCATCCATTCACACGGAGGCTGAATCTCTTGTAAACATACTTGCTGGTAAACCGCCACGATGGATTCCCTTTATGGACGATCCCGATGATTTTCAGCTGCAAAACGTCATTAAAGACCAAATGCAGTCCAAGTGGAGAATCTACAACGGAAGTAATATTGATGCAGACACAGATATTTCTACCTATAAATATACTGGTTCGGGGTATGAGCTAACTGTTAATGATGGCGTCACAAAAACACTCGCCGATACAAAATGGTTTAAAAACGACAAAAACGCATCTGAACTGAATAAAGGCATATTCGATCTCGCCAATCTTCTGATAAATGAGGTTCTTCGCGATGGAAATGTACGCTTTGAGCGCTTTTTCTATAAGGCATTGAAAGGTCCAATTCAGTGGGGTCTCTTCGTGTTTATTTTCTATATTTTCTTCATGCTAATGTGGCGATGGATTGCTGCGATCAGTCGAGTTAAGACAGGAAAGATGAATATCTTGCACGTCAAACCCAAAATCGTTCAAGGGAAAGTGCTGGATATCGATCGAAATATGGCAGCCTCTCGAACATTGATCGATCAGCTTATATCAGTATGTCCCCTACTTGGCCTATTCGGTACCGTCACTGGAATAATGCTGGGATTGCCCGAAGCCGCAGGTGTCGTCATGGGTGGATCGAGCGATGTCAGTTCCCTTTTTGAGCAGCTGGGTCTCGCCTTTTCAACTACAGCGATAGCAGTGGCTGGTGTAATCATACTGGAATCGGTATGGGAGCAATTACAGTCCTATGAAGACCATCAAATCTGGCATTTGTCTGAAAACGGTAACAGCTGATGGCGTCTCAAAAAAACACCTCCTTATTCGCGATGCTTTTTTCTGATTTGATGATGGGCGCCATGGCAGTCATTATTGTATTGCTGGTGTTTCTGCAAGTGGTGAAAATAAGGGGAGCTGGCGAGTTTGATGCTCAAAGTATATTAGATTTTCCTCCAGGATTGGATATGAGCACCTACCCGGTCGTGCGTGTTCGTGTCGAATATTGCACATCAGATCCGTTTGAGGCAGAGACACTCATACGCATGGATTGGAATGGCCCTGATGATGGCGTTAAGCAGTATGTCTCGCGCGGTAAAATTGGGGCGGCAGTTTGCGAGTACCACCTTTTTCATTTCATAGATGGCTTGGACGGTAACACCCTTGAATTATTTTCAGTTGGGCCTGATAACTCAGCCGTGACTGAAGTAAATATCCAAGTGACGGTAGCCGGATTCATCAAACAAGAGCCAAATTTTAGGGGGTATTCAAGTTCCTCACAACTGATCGCTACGATTGATTTGGACAGACGAGAGGTAATAGATGGCATCTAATACTGTCGATCATAAATGGCTCTTGCAACAAGTACAGAAAAGAAAAAACTCAAAACGAAAACGATTAGCGTACATGTTTCTGGATGTTTTTCTTGGTGGCTTTGTCGTGGGGATTGTGCTGATGTCGACCTTAGGCAAGCCAGTCGCCGAGGAGCCAGCAATAGGAGGAGGTGGGGAGGCATTTATTCTAGTAGAGTTTGAATGGGACAGTTTTGAGCAAAGTACAGTCGCGCATGGTTTATCACCTATCATAAAACACAATGGGACCAACTTGAAAGCAGGAGGATTTGCGGCCCCTTACAATGAAGACTTGCCTATATGGGCGGAACATAGTCGTGAGACTGGTTTAATTGACCATGATAAGCTTGAAGCGACACCTTTTGAACTCATCAGTGTGGAGGGGTTTCACCTGAGGACCATCGAAAAACCAATGAGAGTAGTTAATTCTTCTGGTCTAACACAGTATGGTTATATTTGGATTAGTAAGCCATGTAGTGGAATATGGGAGTTTGGTGTCAGACCCGTAGGGCCAGCAATTAGCGCTACTCAGCCTATTTCTATGCTTTACCGACTGTATTATGGTAATCAGAAACTCGACTTAGATAGTCAAGTAATAAACGTAACGGGCAATGCTGAGGAGAGTCCCGAAGTTGCCGGAGCAACTGACGTGTTTCAAGCCATTAAGTTGAGCAATGGGAGTTTTACTTTCAGCCTCAAAACTGATTGGGACGACGATGAGTTTATAGGTTGCTAATTAGAAGAACTAATTTTTAAATACTTTTTTTGGGAGCTAAGAGGCATTTCTAACACATTTAATATCGCCACGAAAATACTTGAGTAAACATCTAGCTAATTCACTTTAGCAAAAAATTTAAGTCGTATAATTAAGAAAATTGCTTATCACTCTTGGCTCATAACAACTAAAAGGTGCTTGGCTCTTGAGCAAGCAACATAATAATCAGACTTCTTAAATAATGATGCATCGTTTATAGATGGGATATCTATAAGCATGATGGCATCAGCTTCTAACCCTTTAAAACCTTTTACGGTAGAGAAAAGAATTCCACTTCCAGACTTCCAACGAGAAACATCGTCAGTTAACTCTACCCCTCTTAGCTTGCTACAATTCGAAAGTGATGAATTATTTAGTTTGTAGGGACTTAATACAACCACTTGACTTGGCTTTAGCTTTCCTTGGTTTACCCATTCATGCACATAGCGCTCAACATTCTTTCGGATTTCAAAACTACTTTCCAACTGCAATATTATTGGCTCATCACCGAAAGGCGCATCTTCTTTTGTAGGAATTTCTAAATCAAGAATACTACTACACAGACCTGCAATTAATTTTGTATTTCGACAGTTTATTGGAAGGTTAAAAGGGTCACCCAGAGCAGGTAATGAGGAATCTTGGCCAATATATAAATTTTGGTTTGGGTCATAAAATACATACATTGTTCCCTCATCGGCTGCAGAGTTAATATGTTCTAACGGAATCCACCAATCTGAATGGAAATCTTGTCCCTCATCCACAATTACTGCGTCAAAGTTATCACCAAGATAATCTATAGCGTCAATCAATAGGTCAGGAGCATCCTCCTGCCAAAATTTCTCCTCTTCATTTAATGGTGGTTTAAATGGAATTCTGGCTTTCTTGCACCATTCAGAACAAAGCCCATGAAAGTGAATGACTGTAATTATTTCAGAATAATCTGGAGAAATATTATCTCGTAACCATTTAGCTAAAGTTTTGTTATAGCAAACCAATAGCGTTTTCATGCCCGCATCTGCAAACTTTTCAGCCTGTGCTTGCGCAAGCATTGTTTTACCTGACCCGGCCACACCTTTGATGCATGCTCTTTTCCTTACCGCTAAGAAATCGAGAAGCATCATTTGATCTTTTGTAAGACGAAACAGCTTTTCTTCTTGGTCTTCAATTTTACGAAAAAGTATTGGTAATAGACTAAAACTCGGCGAGATAGCACGCTGAATATTTTTTATGTCCTCACTCGACAATTGAACAGGTCTATCGCGCCTAACCCATTGCGTTAGGACAGACTTGATTCTTCGATCTAAATACTCAAGATCATTCGCAGAAAAAATTATTGAGGGGGTTGCACCTGGCGGAGTGAAGCCTGAGTATTCACAGTCTGGGAAGACGACTGCATAACCGTATCCGAAGGGTAGGCTACTAGATCCGTTATACCCGATTTGTTTGATGACATTCTCTAAGAAGTGCGTATTCCGATTTGCTTGCTCAAAGGGATCTTGAATCTGTTTTAGCCTTCCGTTACTTAAAAGTCTATTCCATTGTCGATTTTCTTCATCATATTTAATTTCACCGCCTTTTACTTCAAGTATCAACATACCGTGAGAAGGAATAATTACTACAAAATCAGTTTCACCTTCTTTTAATGTTGTATTTCCCTTGTCATTGCGAGCGGTGTTAAGCCATGGGTAACTATGATAAATAATACAATCGTCAGGTAGTAACTGGACTAAGTACTTAGCAACATCTCTTTCTGATTTAACGCTTATATCACTAACTTCAACTTTCGGTATTAGTCTAGCCAAAATCCTTCTCCTACGTGCTTGCTTCCATTGCAAGTGGTTTGAAGCTAAACCACTCACTTTCTTCTATTCTTATTCTTTCCGTTGGCCCAAACCCCTTAACGGTGACAATATAATACGGCTGGTTATCCTCGGTGCTTTGTTGTTTGCTCCAGCGATATTTACCTATAAAAGTATTGTTTTCATGCCTTATAATAACTGTGGTTCCTGCCTCCGGACGTTCCTTATTATCATCACAAACTATAAATTTTCTAAGCTCACTAAGGCCTGTTTTTTTATTCTCAAATTCAATTTCAAGGCTGATACCAGGCTGAATTGAACTTGGCAGTTCATCAAGGCGTCTGACGTTTTTGGCTTTAGGCGCGGTACTGACTGATGATGCGCTTGGTTTATAGCGAAGTATTTCTTTTGAGTTAATCATTGACGAAAGTTGACTGAAGATATTTTCCGGTATACTTCCTCCTTCGATATTAACGCCCATTTCAATATTTCTATCTAACGCGGCAGCTGTAAGGTTTGCACTAGTGATAAAAGCTAACCGTCTATCGGCAACAGCACACTTTGCATGCACTCGAGCAAATCCACCTTGCGGGCTTTCTCTATTTTCCCGAGGCCAAATATAGAGTTTAAGATTAGGAATATTTTTATAAAGTCTATTGATAGTGTCAATAAAGCCATTCGACCCCTCCTTGTCTTCAGACTCTAACAACATTCGAACATTTACCCCACGTTTTACTGCTGCATCAATTGCCACTTCAACTTTTGGAATATTGACTAATACGAATGAAACGATAAAAAGCGTATCTTGCGCTGAATTGATTAAATCTAGTAAAACTTGTTCTGAACGTCTTACAGGAAATAAATTTGCATCAGGGCCTGTCCAAACAAGTTCTGTAGATTGACTATTACCTGCAACATTAGAGCCATAAGATACTCCAATCAACAATCTTGCTAGCTCAACACTTGAACAGTCAGTCTTGCTCCATAAACTAAGCAGTGTATTTAAAGCACGATTAGCGCGGTCTGTATTAAAAAACCCATTTAACGCAGAGCCTTCAGCTTTGCTAATAACTCTAATTTTATTGGATAAAGTCTTAATTTTATTTGGGTGTTGATCCTTAACTACGTTGTAAATACCTTTTAATAACTCTTCCATCAAACAACATTTCCAAAGAATGCCGCCCCTTCGTTATCAAGAGTCGGCACAACCAACGCTCTATCCAAATAGCGGTTGTTTTTCTCACATGATGTTTCTGCAGCAAACGTGCAAGCGTGACAAGCTGCTGCATGCAGCGTTCGGTCTTTTTCTGGATCATGCTCAGAACAAAGTGGATCAGATGAACAGATCTTTGCTCGATTTAATGCTTGATGTAGTAACCTTTCTAAATTCTCTGGTTTGCCTAATTCAACTAAGCCACCTAAGGTTCCATCGGAATCAGCTGCCGCTGTATAAATTAATATACCAGCCTGATTATTATCGTCATCTGTATTTCCATAGACTCTTTCCCTAATACTTGCCGCGTTGTAACCACATTCAAGTGCGAGCTCTCGAATTAGCAAATGCGCAATAGTATGAAGTAGTACGTAGCGAATTCCGGGATATCCATCATTTGGAGCAAGTTTTCTTGCGATCCTCCAGCCTCTATGGCCATTAAACAAAGACTCATTGATTACCTGCACTGCTGGTAACTTTTCCCATTGTTTGAGAGCATCTTCATTAAAGCGGATAAATATACCTTCACCATGCACTTGGCTTGCTGGTACCCAATTTGGCGTACCATTGCACAGTGATGCCATTGGAGGTTGTTCATCTGGGTTATTACTTTCTTCAGGTGCTTCCACCCTAGTAAAACCGATCAAGGCGTTCACTTCTCTTAACCGCTTCAACAACAATACATTTGATATCTGGTTTTTATAACGATTAGGAACGTCTGTGACTTCGCTTAAAAAGTGGGGCCAGTCTGTTGGTGGATTGGGTTGAATAAAAACTTCCCACTCAGGACCTTTGATATCTTCCTGAGTAACCGTATCTTCAATTTCACCTTTATTAATCGCATCAATTACACCCCAAACCTCATCGGCAGAATATTGATCAATGCCAGGCAATAACGCATTTTTTACTAATACTTTTAAGATAGCCTTTACTTCAAACACTGACTCTACTTCAGAGAAGTTATCCCAGCCATCTTGAACAATTTGAATGATTGGATCTCGGGTTAAAGGTATAGCTAGAGCCGACAAGGTAATTGGAAACCAACTATTAGTCGCACCTAAAAGAACACCTTTAGCCTCTTCATCGCAATTAGTGTCATATTTATCTAAATGAGGATGGCGCCCTCTACAAGCCGGTAAGTTTTCTTTACCCGCTTTACCAAAAGCTTGTGCTAAATTGCGTTTTGCATCGCACTTATCACATTTAACCCATAGGTTTTCAGTCTGCAATGACGCACCACTTTCGAAAAAACGCAAACCACCGTCGCAACTATTAGGACCGCCATGAACATAATACCGCCATGGAAAGTCATCTAAATGACCATTTCTACAAGCCATTAGAAAACGGGCAGGTACAGCATCTGCATCTTTTGCTGGTTTATCGCCTTTTGAGCCACGACACATTTTATGAACAAACCGAGTGTTCTCAGGCCTAAACCTACTTTCTTTCACTTCAAAAAGGCCAGCATCATATTCCGCTAACATACCGCACTTCACACATCGCAACCATCTAGGGAATGGCCTAACAGGTACACCAACCCGAGATTCAGCTGAAAAAGGATCCGCTGATTCTTTTAGCGGAAATGGTGGCATTCTCATACTTTCGACTTGAGGCCCAAGCACTTTCCTAACTGCTGTTAATAGCCTTGCTTCGGTAATTGGTGGACACCTATCTTTATCCCAGCGATCAATTCCTTGGGTTACAACAGATAAACTAGGCATATCAATCAACGCACCTGGTCCATATGTCCATAAAAGCTGACTAGGTCGCACATCTCCTACTGGCGTTACACTCGAAACGAATTTTTTACCACCGCTCATTATGAGTTATCTCCATCTGTATTTTCTTTCTTAACCGGTGGCTTCCAAGATGGTCCGTCATCTAACTTTTGAATATTCATTTGCAACTTTACTCCAGGTTCAACTTCACGCATCGACATTGGCACAGTAAAACGCCCCCACTCATTTAACCCTGGTGGAGAGATTAGTTTTACTTTTGAATCAACATTTTCACCTTTCTTTTCGTATGCTACTGTGCGGCCCGGGGTATTTGTTTCTTTTACCCAATCATCAATTCTTTGCTTAATAGATGCTTCAGCAAGTTTTTGCGCCTGAGGTTTTTCTTCAACTAAATGTACCCGATCAGAAATTGTTTTAATCGTACTCTTTACTATATCTGCAGAAGTCTGTTTTAGGCTTGCAGCCCCGTCGTTAGGATTAAGTTCGTCTTCACTTAACCTCATTAAACTCAACATAGAGCCTGTTAAGCCGCGGTCCATTGCCCGAGGTGAAAAAGGTGTGACTGACTGTGCTTCAACATGTTTATAAAAAGTCGCATGGTAATGTTCAAACGTCTCGTAGTGGGATAAATCTCGAGGTCTTGACCATGTAAGCACAGTACAAACTAATCCGGGGAAACTTCGTCCCACCCGACTCGTTGCCTGAATATATTCCGCGGTGCTCTTTGGTTGGCCATTGACCGCCATTACCCCCAGCCTATTTACATCAACACCAACTGAAAGCATATTAGTTGCCAATACAATGTCTATTGCACGACTGTCGCCTTCATCCCACTTGGTTACATATTTACCTTCAGCAGGATCAAACGCAGCTTTAAACTTCACTTCTAATTGGTCTAGGTATTTTGGAATATCTTGACTAGATACCCGAGAAGTTAACTCTCTTATATTATTAACGCTGCGTTGCTCCAAACCAGGTCGGTCGACCAAACTCATTTGCACTCGGTAAGAACGAGTTTGAACATCATCTTCTGCTAATCGTTTCATGCCCCCTAACTCTCGGAGGGAGTTGAAGTAGCCAACACTGGTCATGTAAGGGTCAGCTACTTGGCCAAACCGATCAAATAAAGCTTGTGATGCGGTTAAAAATGCGGTGTAAACACGAATTAGAACAGCCGGCCTTGCACTGCCAGGAGAGCATACGCCCATATAACGACGACCATAATGTTCTTCAATGGGTCGTTGTACTGAGAAGAAGTTATCTTCTATATCTAAACCATGTGGCGGAAACACGGCCACTTGACGATTAAATACACCACTAACTTGTTGCTTGGCTTTTCTAACCGTTGCTGTTGATGCAATAATTTTAGGCCTAACTTTTTTACCATTTAAATCCCAAGAACAAAGCTCATCTACCGCCGTTTCGTATAAACCAACCATAGTGCCTAATGGTCCACTTATTAAATGAAACTCATCCTGTATGATTAAGTCTGGTGGCCGAAGTTCTGAAATAACTTTCGCTTTAGTGGTTGGCCCAATTCTGGATTTAGGATGGTTACCATTGCATGAATTAGCATCTGGCCAAATTAGTCCGTGACGGACACATTCTAAAGTCGCTTTACCAAATAAATTTCGGATTTCACCACGCCAAGCCATCATCGCAAACTTATCAACCGTAGCTATCATCATTGATGGTGGACGGTGGTACATTTCCTCATCAACAACTAGAGCAGGGATGCCTGGATGTGCTTGATTCGCAGACTTACCCTTTGAAAATTCGCAGCGGGCTTTTTTATCGCCACAATAAATAGCTGTCTGCAATTTATCTGTATTTACCTCAATATGTTTACCAGGATCAATCTCTTCACCGCACCACGGACAGTTAGTTAATTGTGCAGGCGATGAGCTACCGGCATTAAATTTTTCAGGATCTCGAATATCTTTAATTGCCTTGGCGCTATCGGCAGTCGTCCCCGGGGACACTTTATTTCCCACCCATAAACCAATAGTAAATGGTATTTCACCTAGGCTCGCATCACCGTTAGCTAAAGCCTCTCGCCGTATCACTTCCATGGCACAAATCAGTGCTGTAGCTCTTTGAAATTGTTGAAGTGTTAGTAACCTAAGTGTGTAGCGCATAATCACCGCTAGACCGCGGCTTGAATCAAAATCACCAAGGTTACCTTGAAAGCGACGAATCGACATCGTAAACGCGGCTACACCTAGATACGCTTCGGTTTTACCACCACCCGTAGGAAACCATAATAAATCCGCAAACGATTCAGATGATTCAGTTCTATCTTGATGCTCTGGGTTTGCCAATGCAGGAATTGATAACAACAAGAAAGCTAACTGGAATGAACGCCAAGAGTAGTTTTTAGGATTTTTATTAAGTTCTTCTACGGTGATATTTTTATCACTTCTGCGTTTATGGGCGTATATACTTTGTACACGTTGTTTAGCCATGGCTAAATTCGCAAAACGAAATGCTTGTAGGGCATTATCGTTAGCTGGGTTGGCCAATACACTTATGCCTTCATTAAGGCGTAAGTTAATTTCGTTAAAGCTATTGATCGCCCTTAAGGCCGCATCATCGTGGTTAATAACTTCATCACCCACTCTTTGCTTTTGTTCTTCTATCCAAGCAGTGTAATCAGCGGTCATCTGAGTTAACGCAATAACAAGGTCTTTTCTTGTCATTGTGGCTAAGTTCATCATGTTTAAATAGCCATCAGACATCATCTTTTTAAGAGCTGGTCTATCACCATCACGTTGGCCAGGCACCTCAGTTACAGGCACTTCATACTCTGGCATCACAACAGTTGTGACTTTTGTGGCACGTTCAACATCAGTTGTAGATACATTTGCATGCACTGCAATGCCATGGCCCGATGCAAATTCAACTTGTTTACGATAAATCATTTCCAATGATTCACGCTCTAAATCTTCACCATCTGGTTTTAATACCGGCCGTTTACGAAACACATCTTTATTAGTCGATTCGCTATTAGCAGTAGCAGATATTTCAGGTTGAAATACCCAGGCGGTATCGCGGTTAGACTCAGGTTCAGTTTGGGTATTCACTAAAAATATAGTAACTAGTACATCACCATTTTCATTTGGTTTTCTCACTGTTCCTTGTAACACAACAGCAGGGTTTTCTTTATCTAATACAAACGGTTTAATTACACCGGTTTCAAGATTTAAATTAGTGCTACCTCCACAAGGTATACGCTGCCAAACTTTTACCTTAGCACCTTGTGACTTTTCTCCGGTTTCGGGATCAGTATGTTCTTTATATAAATCATGTTCATAAAAGCGCTCATAACGTCCCCAGTTTGCTTGCAGCTCAATGCTTTTTTCATCACCCGATACACAAAAGGTAAAACCCATACTTGATGGGATCAGCGACTGGTTACTTGCTGCATCAACCTCTTCGGTCGCGTCAGGTTCTGGTTTTACACCATTTGGAGAAGACTCAACTTTGCCAGGTTGAGCTTTAACAACAAGCTCTTCAGGAACCTCTTCTTCATCGCCAGAGCCATCAATACCAAATTCACCGCCCTTTTCGGTGGCATCAAGTGGGGCTAGACGCCCGACTAAATAACGGTCTCGCACACTCATATCAAGAATTTGCTCATTAGGCCCGTTCGCCGGACCTAATAAATCGTCTTTTACAGCAAGCTGGAGTAACTCACGAACATATACGTCATCTTGAATTAATGGGATATCAGCTATGGTTTTACCGAGTAACTTAGGTAGTTCTTCTGCGAATTGAATCCAGTCGATTCTTGATATTTGCCCTGAACGAGGGAATGAAACAGCTATTGGAGTATCAGCTTTTAAATATTTATCGAAAAATAAAGTTGTTGAGCCCAAATCACTTCGTTGACGATAAACACGTCCAACACCTGATAAAACATTGGCTGCATCAACAACTAATACCCAACAGCCATCTTTAACGCTAGCAAAAAGGGCTTTTTTACCTTTAAGTTGAAGACAATAATCTGTGTAAGGTGAGTTAGCAGTTTGGGCATTTTTTACTGCAATAAATACACTATTCATTTGTACCTCCTAAAGTTAATTTCCAACCGTTCTTAGCTAAGAAATTATTGCGTTTCAGAAGGCGCAATTTTATTTCGGAAGACGCTATCTCTGAAAATGTGTACTTCTGCCTCAATGTATTCGTATAGAAGTCATAATCCAACTCTATATCACCCCAACCATAGCTTTCGAGTATCGATTTATCAGTTTTCATTTGTAGCTTTCTCAGCTCACCTATCAATGCATCGTTACAATTAGGATCGTTTATTTGATCTAACATACAGTTGACTGTCAAATTCAAGTCAGAGCGAGCACTATTTCTTAAGAGCTCAAGTTCTAATCCTAAGTTTTCTACTAACTCAGTCCACTCAGGAAAGGGAAAAGTATAAAAACAGTCAGTATGGGAGTACCTCAGTTCTTGTCTTATAGTGCCACCAACCTCTCTAGCCCAACAATCATGAATTCTGCTATTTAAGATCGCATAAATCCAATGACTATCTGTTGGAAAGACAACTGTGGAATCTGAAAAAACGCTTCCTGTATTTACAAACTGTGGAGCTAGATGTTTCGTATGTCTAGTTTGAACTAAAGCCCGCTTAATTGTAGATAGTTTTTGATAGAGAGCAGGTCTTTTATCTCCGTATTGCCACCACCTCTCACGGTGCGCTTTTCGATTTGAAGTATCTCTTATAGGTTTGACATGTTCTACCAACACTTCAAGCGCAATAGGGTAACGTTGGGCTTCTTCTAAGCTCCAGTCAGAGAAATTAATCACTTTTCTTTTTGATTTTAAAACGACACTATTAAATATCTCTTCACCGGTATAGTAATCTTGAATTACGTTTTTATATTCCTCATTCAGATTTATTATTTCAGCTGCTTTGTCATTAGTTAAAACAAATCCCTTACCTGTAAGCATGCTTCCAACAAAGCAAAGGTTTTTATTTTCACCTATTAACTCCATTGATTCTGAAATTTCAATTTCTTTAAGTGACGAAGTTATTTTCTTACAAGCAAGTCCATTTAGACGACGAGTGACTTTACTTAATAATTTTTCTATATGAACAATAGTTACTGTAATAGCAGCAACTCCCGGCCACTCAACATTTTCAATAGCACAGTATATAGAGCCGCCTCTATTAACAATTCTCTGAAGGCCTGTTTCTTTTGTATCCCCCTCAGAGATTGAATTAGTTGAAATAAAACCCAATGTTCCCTGATTATTCAAAAGGGAAAATGCTCTCAAAAAGAAAAATGCGCATAGATCAGCATTTCCACTAGCCGAGTTTTCTAGAACATTAGTTAAATAAGTTAAATACTCTCCCCCTAGAGCCCCTCTAATTTTTCTCCCACCAAGAAAAGGAGGGTTCCCAATAAAAGCATCAAAACCATCATTTGGGGAAATAAAAACATCAGGAAACTCTAATACCCAATGAAATGCTTTTCTTCCTTTGCTTCTTTCGGGTAAATCAGTGCTTAAACCTCTGTTAGCAAGACCTATCAAAGTGCTTAAAGCTTCTTCATCGCCCGCCATTGCTTGTTGTACAAATGAAGACAGCACAGTGGTGTCTTTTAACTTACGGCTAGACTCTACAGTCAAGCCAATAAACGCATCAGCAATTAACTTGGGAAGCAATATTTTTTCTCTCACCTGACCCTCAAGTAAAGCCATTTCGTCGATGTCTGTCACACTGTTAATATCATGGGACGCTATCTGTTTTCTCAGTTTTAAGGTATCTGCAACTAGTTCTTTTATTTTGTTTGCAAAAAGTTGCACTACTAATTTTGATTTTTTAGCTTGAAATGGGTTTAAGTTTAAGTAGCTGAGCTGATCTAAATTATGTATACCCAGTAAACTATCACCTGATTTTAAGTTGTGATCTAAAAAGCCAAACGGGCGATCTTTAGATAACGTGACTAACCAAATGGATAACTTGGCAAGCTCTACCGCTAGTGGATTAATATCTACGCCATATAAACACCGTTCAGAGATCAACCGTTTGGCAAGGAGCAATCGTTCTTCTACATCAATAGGTACCAACTCTTCAGTTTCATCAGATGCAGTTACACCTTTAACAGTGATGAAAGCGCCCCTCTGCTCCACAATTAACCAAGACTCACAAACCCGCTCTGCTAACCAGCGACAGACTTGAACTAAAAAGGCGCCAGACCCCATAGCAGGGTCGCATATTTTTAAATTAAGTAACTCTTCTGGCGACTTTAATTGCCATTCTTTTCGAGGCTTACCTTCCGCTGGACCTATATATACAACAGGTTCAAGTGTTTCCGTAACAATTGACTCGGTAAGAGATTTAGGTGTGTAATGAGAACCCGTTTCACGCCTATCTGATCCCGTTGTCAACATATAAGCGCCTTTGGGATAGAGCAGAGGATTGCCCCAAGCATCAAACCTTAGAAAGTGATAATAAGGTTTAATGCGTTGGCAGAGCTCAATATCGTTATAACAAGCAACCATGAGTTTATCGACATCAGCATCGGTCACTTCTTTGGTCAAATCATTAGTAATACGCGAAGGTGAACTTGCCGTTCGCTCTTTGAGTAGTTTCTTTAATGCAGTTTCACCATCTAAAGATGCTGATGCTAATTCACCCAAGTATACCCAGGGTTTTTTACAGCTTTTGCTACCTGACAGTTCTAGCGTTACATCTGGTGCACGCTTCACCGTTTGTTCTAATAAGCCTTCGTAAACATAACCAATTTGCTCAACATCAAGTGCGCGATAAGAAAGGGTTCGCCCTTGATATAACTGAATAGCATCTAAAAATAGTAGGACGGTTCTGTTATCAATTGGAAGTGGCTTAGCTTCTTCTTCAAGCCAATTACTGCCTTTAATTCTTCCCTCTAAAAATGGAAAGCGGTCGGGATCAAACAGTGAACCACCGAGTGCTGGCATGCGCATGTTTTCATGTTCAACGCCAGCATAGACTGATCGGAATATCGCCAACAAGCGAGACCATGCGTTCTTCCGGTAAGATAGCACTTCTTCACCATGTAAACTGGCCTCTTGCCTTAACTTGGCACGAAGAGTACTAATTGCATAATTCGCTTCATAAGACTGATCGCCTAATAGTAGTAAGCCACGCTCTTCAGCACAAAGCAAAAAGACCAAACGCATCATTAGGGTAAGGCCAGCCTCATACAACTCTTCAGGCTCTACTCCTTCTAACAATTCACCATTATGGTCATGGTTTATTCTATCAATTGACTGAATAAGCACTTCAACGGCACGACTAACTTGAGTGCCAAGCGTTTGGGTAACATCGTCTTGATGTTGCAATGACTCATCAATTAGTTGTGGCAGGCTTTTAGCCTCATCAAAGCCATTAAAAACGATGCCTATATTAAATAAACTATAGAAGGCTTTTAAAGTTACTGGCTCTAATCCCCAGAGCCTTGCAAACCAGCTTGCATATGTGGTGATGCCGCCAGAAGGTGCATCAATAAACATCCATTGTTCACCATTTGTAATAAGGCCTAGCCGCGTGCCAACACCACGGCATAAGTGAGCCATTCTCTCTGCTGGGCTTGTTGACCAACCATCGCCTTTTAACACTTCACTTAACGCGGTTCCAGCAGGATAAGTTTGTATTAACATGTAGGGAGGTGTGTCATCACTTTTTATAACTGCAAATTCTGGTTTTAAAGTGATGTTGTGCTCAGGGATAGAGACTTGAATCGAAGAGTTCATTTGAATTGAGTCTTTGAGAATGTCGCCATCTTCGTCCTCATCCAACTCTAAGCCATACTTTAGCACCCAGTTGATCCATTGTTGATGAATTCTATCTTTGATGGCTATATCGTTTTGCGAATCACTATCAATGACTTCACGCCATTCATCATAAGTTTGTCGAAATTGACGTTTCTTAATGGAGTCAACTTTTTCCAATCCCTGTGGAAAAGCTTGGTTCAGAACTGGCTCTGCCAAAAATGGTCCTGACACTTCAATAAGTGAGAGCCACTCAGCATGTTGGTTGGTTGAATATGCCATTAGTTAGCCTCACAAAGATTATCTGGAACTAAGAAAATAACTGCTACGGGGAAAGTGCGGTCGATATAATTGGCATATCGTTTCTCAATAGCCTCTGTTTCAGCTTTTTTATCTGCTTCTATGCGTTTTTGTCTGGCTTCAATAGCGACCCTATCTTTTGTGACTTGAGTGCGTTCATCTTCACCAAATAAACTAAACTGCTCGTGTATTATGCCTTCTTTAGCTAGCTCAACCTTTATTGAATCATCCAGTTCATCAAGCACAGCTGTGATATCAGATATTTCTTTGTCTTTAATACGCTCTAGGGTATTTTCTAGATTGTTAAGTCGCTCTTTTGAGCGAGCTTCAACTGTTTGATATATGGCATTTGTTTGAGTGGTAAACCGAGTTTTTAATGCATCTTCGGTCTGCTCTGAAATTACGGCGGGTTTTGACTGCTCTATCCAAGCATTGATTTGATTCACACCACGCTCTCGGCTGTAACCATTGTCTTTTAAATAGCCACCTGCATACGTTATCTCTTCATGGAGGCGATTATGTGTACCACCAACTATCAAAAGCCGAGACGCCACAATGGCAACAACGCCATCTAATTGAGAGCTAGGAACACTTCTGACAGTTACACGATGGAGTTTATCGTCTTTTTCCCACACTCGACTACGTAACAAGCGTAGGCTCATTTGTACCAATCTATGGTTTAGATGCACTAAAACAACATCATCCCTACCTTTTGCGACTTTGTTATCGAAAGTGATTGGTCGTATTTCTTTGGTAAACGGATGACGTAAGCCCTTGTTACAAGGTGCCCACGACCCAGTAAACTCAGTCATCGTAAAAATACTGCCTGCTGGAGTATTAGGTAGTGATGACTGTTTTAATAAAGGTTTTTGAGCAACTTCTAACGCTGTTTGTACGGCAGCAATTACATGCTCTGGGGTTAGGTGAAAATCTTCTTGGGTTGATATTAGTTGTTGATGTAGCTTCTTTATCTTTTCTTGCAAATCTCTTTCTGCTTTGACTGCTTTTTTAGCCTTTGCCATCTTGGCTTCAGCAAGCTCAGTGTTTAATTTGGTAGCGCGTCCTTCGATTAATCCAGCCATTTGTGGCGCAATGACAGGGTTAACGCTTCCCATGTCCTCACGCATTGACTCAAGTTTAGTAAGAGCACGAATAATGTCATCCTTATGGCCTCCTATTGCGTTGCTTTTCTCAAAAGCCGCACCAGAGTCAACTGGATGCCAGATTAGGATTTCTTTGGCTTTTTGACCGTGACGGTCAATACGGCCATTGCGCTGCTCCATAACATTTGGGTTGTAGGGTATCTCTAAATGAATAAGGCAATTACAGTGGTTTTGTAAATCTATACCTTCTGACGCGGCGTCTGTTGCTAATAATATTCTGACACTTGATTGTTCTGGATGGGTTTGGAAAGCCGCTTTGATCTCTTCCCGCTCCTCATGGTCCATGCCGCCATTTATCATTGCTAGTCTTTTGCCCGCATATCCTTTTTCAGTCAGTATTTTTTCTAGCCACTGCTGAGTTGTTCGGTATTCGGTAAAGAGTATTACTCTCTGATTATTCCACTTCTTATTATCCTTTAAATTTTCTTCAATCCATTGGCAAATGGCTTCTGCCTTTGAGTCAGTTCGGTGTTGTGCTGATTGCGCCCAAGCTCTTAATTCATTTAATAGTCCTTTCTCTTCAGCGCTAAGAGGTGCACTTCGACTGGTCGCCTCTTCAATTGCTTCTTCTTGGGCTTTCTCAAAGTCTTGATCATCAGCATAGTCCTCTTCGGCTTTGAGCATTGCCTTTCTAAGAATTCGTTCTTCGATTGCCGTGACTCGCTTTTTCTCGGTTGCTTTGCTTAACGTATTAATGTGCTTTTCAAGAGTTGATGCGAAAGAGGCAGGTGATGAAAATAGCCTCTTTTTCAGTAATCCATTAACAAACTTAGTCGCCATTGTATTTTTAGCGTGAGCGTTTGACTCTTCCCGGCTCGCAGCATACTGATCTAGCTTCATATGCATATTTCGTTCGAGTTCAGTGTAATTAACTTCTAGAGCTTGTAGCTTTCTTTTTGGGTATAGAGGGTCACCTTTTTCATCAACTAGATCTGTTTTTAATCGACGTATCATGACTTTTTGAAGCTGCTTTTCATTTGGTAATATATTGCGTGAAAAGCGCTGGTCGTCTAGGATTTCTAGTAGCGATGTAAAGGATTCGGTATAACCGTTGTGTGGGGTTGCAGTTAAAAATAACTTGTGCTGAAAATGCGGTGCTATTTCTCTAATAATTTGCGTTCGTTGACTGGCAACTGCGTAATTGGCAGATCCTGAAGGCGCAATATTATGAGCCTCATCAATTACCATCATGTCAAATTTACGCGGGTATGTTGCTTTAGCTGGGATAGTTTCCCGCATAAGCCTTAGACCTTCTCCACTCTTGATCCAGTCTTGAGAAGTGATCAATCGAGGGAATGAAGTCCAAGGGTTTGCATGAATACCACGTTCACGTCGCAGGTTTTTAACATAGTCTGTGTTAACGATTTTGAACTCTAAACCGAACTTTTCTTGCATCTCATCTTGCCACTTTAACTGCAAGGATGCGGGGCAAATAATTAAAACAGTTCTTGCTCTGTGACGTAACAACATTTCTTGAATTACAAGACCCGCTTCAATGGTTTTACCTAAACCAACATCATCTGCAATAAGCAAATTCACCCGAGCCATGTTGATCGCTCTAACGAGCGGATCTAACTGGAAGTTCTCAATACTCACACCGCTTCGAAATGGCGCCTGCAAAAAACTTCTATCAGCATTAGTAGCCGCGCCCCAGCGCACTGCATCTAAAAAAGCATTAAGCTTTTCCGCATGATCAAACCCAGTAATGTCTGGCAAGCCTGACTTTTCAATTATGTGCGCGCCTGGCTCGATTTCCCATATAACATCAAGCTCTTCACCCAAACCATCCTCGTCGATAGAAGATAGTTTTACGTAGTTTTGAACTTTGTAGATTGAATTGGGTAATTTTGAAGAGTTCACATCAGCGACAATCCATTGTCGCTTTCTAACTTCAACCAGCTGGCCTGGTTCCGGGGTTGTCTTCAGTGAAGTATTTCCGTCAATATGACTTTGGGGCATTCGTTTTCCTTAACTGTTGATTAATTTATTGTTGTTGCAAACCCATGCTCGACTAAATGCGCCTTTATGCTTTTTGCTATTGTCTCGCCTAAACCGACGGGTACAGCATTGCCAATCATTCTTCCCAAAGGCCCTCTATATAAAGGCTGCCCCGGTGGAATGAATTTATAATTTCGCGGGAAGCCTTGAAGTATTGCAGCTTCTCTAAGAGAGATTGCTCGGTCTTGTTCTGGGTGACCAAACCTGCCGTTGCCAAAGCCAAAACATTGAGTTGTCATTGTAGGGCCTGGTTTATTCCATTCCATTCGCCCGTAAACACCAGAGTAAGTTTTGCCACTTTTTGATTGATGACATTTTGCAATAAGTTCTTTAGGCCAGTCCCTCCATGTGCCTCCAGGTTTTGATGCTTGTATTCTTTTGAGGTTTATTTCACTTAGTTCTGAAGCCGAATGTAACTTGTCTCTTGGGGACGTTTCACCTGCTTTTATGGGTCGCAATCTTCCAATTGCTTGTTTGACAGTTATCGGTTTCTGATGTGTTTTATTAATTATTTGAATTGGACCTAATAGAGACGCTAGAAGAACAAGCCGCTTTCTTGTTTGAGCAACGCCATAGTTGCTACTATCAATAACTTTGTACCATACAATATAGCCCGCAGATTCAAGGTCTTTTACAAACTGATGGAACACCTCGTGATCTTTAACACTTGGCACGTTTTCCATCGTAACGATAGTGGGTCTCACATCTTTGGCGAGTCGAGAAAACTCATTGAGAAGGCTCCACCTGCTATTGCGTGTTATTTCATATCGATGCGAATACGTTGAAAAAGGTTGGCAAGGAGCACATCCAGCTAACACTTTAACTTCTGAATTTGCATAAAGTTCATCGAGTTCTTTAGAAGAAAACTCACACACGTCTTTTTCAATAAAAACAGAGTTATTGTTTTGTTCATACGGATAACGGCAAGCACTATCTAAATCAATACCAGCAATAACTGGTAATCCTTCTTTAACGAAGCCATGAGTTAACCCACCCGCTCCGCAAAATAAATCTACACAAGAAATACTCATCAAAATCTCTTACTTATATACCTACATACCTTCCCAATTATAAATGCCGGCACAAGGTTAAATTTTTTCTATCAACTCACCTACTTCATAATCGAACAAATCACAAAGCTTATCAATCGCTTCGAGATCAATGCGTTGTGCTAGAAAAAGGAGGCTCATGGTATTGAAAACTGATATTTATGGTCAGTTAAATTAATTTACTATCTCAAGTAAATCTCCAGGCTCACATTCTAAATATTTGCAAAGAACTTCTAATGTTTCGAAATCTATTCTGCTAGTCGTCTCGTGATAGAGGCGATTAACTGTACTTCTGTTAATTCCGGTGTCACGCACCACATCAGATATTTTAAGCCGCTTAGCACCCATTAACGCCGAAAGGTTACATTTTATCATCTTAAAGGCTCTTTTTATGTCTCCAAAGATACAAAAGTGCTTGACTTGTATCTGACCGTTGTAATATTGTGTCTCCAGCGAATCAAAAACACTCTATAAAGAAGTAGGAGATTATGAATGAGTCAGCATTATTTAACAACCTCTGAGTTATCGAAACTCATAAAATATGACACTCGCACTATACGTGAGCGATTGAAGGATTCGGTTTTAATCGAGGGTGTACATTACATCCGCCCTTTTGGCGGCCGTAAGATTCTTTACGACTGGGAAGCAATAAAACGAGACATGTGCAAGTTTTCGGCGAACGCCATGGGAATTCCCATGGCAAATGGTGGGGTGTCGCATGGGTAATGTAAATGTGCGTAAAGGGAGCCAAAAGCTCTATCTAGATTTTCGTTTCAGAAACCAACGTTGCCGAGAGCAAACCGAACTGAACGATACACCTGGCAATCGTAAAAGGTTGGAATTGATGATGGATCGTGTCAAGGCTGAAATCTTGCTAGGCCAGTTTGATTACGCCAAGACTTTTCCAAGCAGTAAAATGTTAACGAAACTAAATGCTCAGGATAAGGCTTTAAACTCCGCGGCGGGTTTGCCACCTGAATTTGAGGAATTTACTGAAATCTGGTTTTTTGAAATGCAGGCTAGTTGGCGAAGAAGTTATGAGAAAACTATTCGGATGATCCTTGATCATCGCCTCATTCCTGAATTTGGTAAAAAAGCGGTCGACCGCATCACTAAAGCTGATCTACTCCAATTTCGCGCCCATCTCGCCAAAGTCGTGCGCAAAAATGGAAAGCATTTATCTGCAACTTATATCAATCGACATATGAAAATTATGAGAATGATTTTGAATGAAGCAGCCGACCGATACGAGTTTACAACACCTTATATGGGCATTAAACCGCTAAAGGTCCCTAAATCCGATATTGAGCCTTTTACGCCTCACGAAATTAAGCTCATTCTGAATACTGTTAGACCTGACTTTAAAGATTATTTTACGGTCCGATTTTTTACAGGAATGCGAACCGGGGAAATCGATGGCTTAAAGTGGCGTTATATTGATTTCGAAAATCGACTGATTTTAATCAGAGAAACCATAGTGGATGGTCATGTTGAATATACCAAAACAGACGGTAGTCAACGGGATATTCAAATGAATCAACAAGTATTTGATGCTCTCCAAAACACGCGACAAATTACTTTCAACAACGAGTACGTCTTTTGTTCAAAAACGGGAAGCCCTTTGCGCCATGATCTTGTGACGAAACGAGTTTGGCATCCTCTATTAAAGCACCTAGGTTTGAGAAAGCGTCGGCCCTATGAAACTCGACATTCCGCTGCAACACTTTGGTTAGCAAGCGGCGAAAACCCCGAATGGATCGCCCGACAAATGGGTCACGTCAATACAGAGATGCTGTTTCGAATTTACTCGCGCTTTGTTCCGAACCTAACTCGAACAGATGGCAGTGCAATTGAACGCATGCTGACAAATGTTATGTCCGAACCGAATAGCGAGGAGAAAGATAATGCGTAATTCTATACAACCATCATTGCTGAATTCAAATCGGTTCAAACGCTTTAAGGGCAGATATTTTCTTGTCGGTTGTTTATTAAAACAAACTCAACATGGTAAACCTTACTGGGAAATGCGTTTATCTGATAGCGCAACAGCGGTAAAAATTTATTGCTTCGATAAAGGTCACTTCTTTTCGGCATTTAAGGCTAATTCCCTTGTTTATGTTGAGGTGTGTGTCAAAACGCATCTCGGCAAACCCTATTTACGGTGTGTTTATATCGAGGCTGTTACTCAGGAACCGCTGATTAATAACCTCGACATCAGAGCTATTCCCTCTGCGCTGTGTCCCTATCCAGATTTATTAAAGGATACCGTTAACTTGTTTAATTCGATCGATAACGGGCTCCTAAAGAAGTTTGTATCACAAACGCTTTTACAAGCCGATATTGCTGAGCGCTTTATTAATTGCCCATCAAAGATCGGAAGCAAACAGAGCGTGGAAAATTGCCTGCTGTCGAAAACCTTGCAAGTTGCAGATAGCCTTTTGAAAGACAAAAGCGTGAACATTGAATATCGGGATATCGCTATTGCATTTGCCTTCGTTCATGAGATTGGAAAAGTTAAAAAAGTCACTTCCGATGGTACCTTGTCGGCAATTGCCTATAGAGCTGATCTGGACGACCTTACTGTAGAAGTTTGCTCTTCACCGCTATTACAACTGTCTAAAAAATCAAAGGCTTTGAGCTATCAAATACGCTACTTGCTGACGGTCGGATTTACCAACAAAAACGGCAGCTTCTGTGAAAATAAATTTCATTCGTGCCTGCAACACATCACAGAATGTGTAGGGCATCCTTCGCCTAAATTACCCCATCATCATTTACATGCAGTTGGTCATATACAGTTATAGTGACAACCTGGCAAAGTAAACAAATTAATTTAACTAAAGAAATTAAAGGAATTCTATTATGGCCCGTCATCCTGACGTTCAAGAAAAAGATATCATCCAAGCTGGACGTGAACTCGAAGACATGGGAAAGAAACCGAACCCAGGCGCAATTAGAGCACAACTTGGATACCACGGTGGGCTTATGCGCATTAAGTCTATTTGGGAGGCGTTTGTAAAAAAAAGAGAGCAAAAGTTTTTACCTGACCAAAGCACAGAACTCAGCTTTGAAGCTCTGCCGGACGATTATGCCGGTAATGCGTCTCTGCTTATGGAAAGGGTTTCCTGTGCAATCGAGCAGTTAACAATCGAGGCCTATTTAAAAGGCCAGCAGATGTTCGAAAAGCGCCTCAAAACTTTGGAGCAATCCCAGCTCGAAAAGCTCTCGTTTTATGTGGAAAGCGAAGCTTCAGCAGACCAATGTATTACTAGGTTAGAAACTGAGTTGGATGAATCACAAAGTGAATTGCTGCTACTTGCAGACCAAAATGCCACGCTCCTGATTGAAAATTCAGAGCTTAGGGGTCGACTTTCTGTTTATGAAGGAAAGTTTTCTAAAATATCCCATCAACAATAACGCCATCACTGACCTTTTTATTAGTGTCAGATAATATATTAGTCAATTAATTAACGCCTTCACGTTTAATTAATCGGAATATTATAACCCGTGACAGGTTTTACCTTACTTCGATCTAGTATCCATTGTAAATGCAATAAACAGCTAAGAAGAAATCACATTAATCGTTCACCTGAGCGTATTGAAAAATTTAAATCGTCATATTTAGAGTTGTTTTTCGCCCAAGCAGTGTAATCTTTCCATTATATAAAATAAAAGTGGTTAATTTTCGCTACTCTGTCAAAACATCACGATTATTTAATACCTTTTTTAAATTCGAAACAGTAACAATCATATGATCATCGCTACTTTCAAGAGATTGAAACCCGAGTTTTTCGCCAAATAACTTACAATCAACGTTAGCATGTTCAAGACCAATATTTTTAAAATCATATCGAGACGACAATGTTATTAAAAATTTTAACAATTTAGTTCCGTTTCCTTTTTTCGTTGAACTGAAAATCAATCTCGCGATGATGAAAGTATTTTGAGTGAAAAGTAGACTAGGTGAATTATAACGAAAATAAAGATCAAATTTCTTTCGTTTTGCATTTATCGCGAAATCATTACAATTAACTACACTTGTCTTATAATCAAAATTCTTTCTTAAATAATAATCTATTTCTTCGCTAAGACAGTTGATTTTCGAATCACTTAAATCAGTATCCATAATTTTCCTTATGATAAATTAATTAGTACTATAGGCGAATTCAACTCCGAAGTGCACCACTCGCTAAATTAAGCTGCGCTGCGTAGTTCATT